>BCSF01000285.1_pt1 | contig 21325 bp, 27 predicted proteins | sample 1016431 | NCBI WGS metagenome assembly BCSF01 (sample SAMD00045685;SAMD00045686;SAMD00045687;SAMD00045688;SAMD00045689;SAMD00045690;SAMD00045691;SAMD00045692;SAMD00045684;SAMD00045690;SAMD00045691;SAMD00045692;SAMD00045684;SAMD00045685;SAMD00045686;SAMD00045687;SAMD00045688;SAMD00045689, study...
TCCTTTGACTGATGATAAGTGGAATCCCGGCGATATATGGGCGGTACATAAAAACTTTGATGTCAGTACAATGCGAACACGTACTATACAAGAATACAACGAAGATATTCTCAAAGCATTTAAGAGCAAAGACTGTGTAGGCATTTCACTTAAGCTTGTAAAGAAGAATGCTAAACTATCTGTACTGAACGACTCAAACAAACGGCCATCAGCTTTAAAGTATGTAGAATCGAAGACACAAGGTCAACAGCGTAACAATACTTTCTTCTCATCAAAAGGTGGTCAGATCATCTACTCAGATGGCAAGATGGAGTGTCGACCTAATTCTCAGCTAGCAGTTATCAAAGCAGAGATTGTAGGTAAGACAGCAAGAGGTGGCGGTGCAAGTTGGGGTGTTATATCAGATATCGTAAAAGATATTGCGAATGTCACGCTGCCTAATAACTCTGCTATCGTCAATGCTGCGAAAGCAATGAAGCGCGGTGATAAGACTGCGATCAATAAATTTTGGCTTGATGCGAAGTTAGTCAACAAAAATATTAAAGAGAAAGAATTTAAAGCAGAGATACCTAACTGTGAGTTAGAATGGATACACGGTAAATATGGTGTATGTACTCTGCTCAGTACCTTACAAAGAAAGAAGGGTGCAAAAGCCAACGAAATTGTTAACTCAATTCATAATTACGCTGGTAGTCAATCAAAACTATCAAGTGTGTACATCAAGGTTTACGAATGAAAAAGTTTGATAAGTATATAGTAGAAGCAAAAAATACACACATGGAACATGTGGAGGATTTGATATTCAATGAAGGAGTGGTTGGTACTAGAAAGGCTATTAATTTCTTACGTGATCTCAGAGATATGCTTGCTGGTAGCAGTAAAACTGGAGTATCACGTACGGTCAAATGGGACGGTGCGCCAGCTGTATTCGCAGGCGTTGATCCATCAGACGGAAAGTTTTTCGTTGCTAAGAAAGGAGTATTCAATAAGAATCCTAAAGTCTATAAGACTCCCGCTGACGTTAAGGCTGATACTAGCGGGGATCTCCAAGCTAAACTGCTTGTATCACTCGCCGAATTTAGTAAACTAGGAATCAAAAAAGGTGTATTTCAGGGAGACCTGATGTTCACTAAAGGTGATGTGAGAAAGGAAGATATAGATGGTCAGTCTTATTATACTTTTCAGCCTAACACTATTGTTTATGCTGTGCCGGTCAAGTCTCCACTCGGAAGACAGATATCACGGGCAAAAATCGGTATTGTATGGCACACGGTTTATACTGGTAATTCTTTTGAGTCTATGTCTGCTTCTTTTGGTAAAGACATAGCCAGCACATTTAATAGTCCTGCAAGCATTTGGCAAACAGATGCCACATATCAAGACGAATCAGGTCGAGCTACGTTTACAGAAAAAGAAACAGAGCAAGTCACTGATAAGCTAGCTGCTGTTGGCCGTGTATTCAATAATACGCCAGCAGAACTGATTAACTATTGGCATCAGAATCCCAAGCTGCTTGATCTTGTCAAAATATTCAATAACAGTTATGTACGACAAGGTAAACGAATCAACCCTCGTACACATACACAAGCATTCATGAATTGGATTACAGATCGTTACAAGAAAGAACTTGCTAAACTCAAAACTCCTGCATCACAGGCTAAAAAGAAAGCAGAGATGAAAGAGACGATGAGAATCTTTAGTAAGTTCCGCAAAGGTCAAATTCAAAATGTGTGGACTTTGATGGTTTTGCTAGCAGACGCAAAACAACTGATTATAAATAAAATGAATCAAGCTGGTTCTTTGAAGACTTTCTTACGAACGCGTAGCGGTTTTAAAGTGACAGCTCCCGAAGGTTTCTGTGCTATTGACCACATGAGTAATGATGCGGTGAAGATTGTCGACAGAATGGAATTTAGTAAGGCTAATTTTAGTCCTGATATTATTAAAGGGTGGCAAAAATAGATGAAAGGTAAACATTTGGGCGGTCATTGCGGAATTACACATATTGATCAAGGTGCAATTGACTATGCTATCGAGAAGTTTGACGCTAAATCAATGTTAGATGTAGGTTGTGGACCTGGTGGTATGGTAACAGCTGCCATTCGTAGTGGTCTCGAAGCACATGGTATTGATGGCGACGATAAAGCGCAAGAGCAATGGCAGATTGCAGAAAATTTTACAATGTGGGATTTTCAAGAAGGGCCTGCTCCAGTCGAAAAGACATATGACCTTTGTTGGTCGGTAGAATTTGTAGAGCACGTCTACGAGCAGTACATTCCAAACTACGTGCAAGCATTTCAGAAGTGTAAAGTGTTATTCATGACACACGCAACTCCTGGTCAAGGTGGTCATCACCACGTCAATGAACAACATGAACCATATTGGCTTGATCAAATGCAAAAATATGGTTTCCGTTTTGATCGAGAATCAACAAACGAATTACGTGAAAGAACTACGATGAACATCAACGGCGGGCGGTGGGCACCATACGTTAAACTCACTGGACTGGTATTTCATAACGAGAATTTGTAATGATTGATATAGTATGTTTTAAGTGGGGAGATAAGTTCAGTCCTAAGTATGTGAATAATCTCTATCGTATGGTAGAACGTAACGTCACTGTCCCTCATCGTTTTATTTGCTACACAGATAATGATTATGGAGTAGAGTGCGAAACACGACCCTTCCTCACCGATCTTCCGTATTGGTGGTATATCATCGGTCTTACGAATCCTGCTCATGAGCATTCCGAGAAAACCATCTATATGGATCTCGACACAATCATCACTGGTAACATTGATCACATTGTATCCTTAGATGTACCGTTTGCTACGATTAGCGATTTCTATGCAATACGCGGATTACAAACAGCGTACATTATGTGGAATAAAGAAGTAGGTCAAAGATTGTGGAACTTCTTTACTGAGAAATATAGTCCAGACGATTATGAAAATTTATGTCGTAGTGCAACTGGTGGTACAAATCAATTCTTAGAAGAGGCTTTCGGTGTAGTTCGTTTGAATAAGAATGCTAAACCAAAATTAGAAGGCATTGATGTCAATCGATTACAAAATCATTTTCCAAATCAATGCGTAAGTTATAAAGTACAAGTTGTGAAGCAAGGTTGGAAAGAACTGCCAGAAAATGTAAGAATGATATTTTTTCATGGCAAACCTATGCCGCATGAAGTACAAAACGAATTATGGATGAAGGAACATTGGCGTTGAAAAAAATAGTAATTACAAGCTCCACTCCTGAATTTTTGCCTGGTGTACAAGCATTAAGAAATAGTTTAAAGCTTCATCACCCTGACGCAGAACTGTGGTGTTTTTATTATTCAAAGGGACAAGATGTCGAACTACCAACTGATGTAAATTACATACACGAAGCAGAGCATTTAGGTCCTCTTATCGATGATGGTTCAAATTTTAGACATGGTCTGCCTATCGGTCCTGATATGTATGCGCGTATTTTGATACCAAATTATTTTGAGTCTGGTCGTATATTTTATGTCGATGCAGATTGCTTGATACTCAACGATATATCAGAATTGTGGACAATGGATTTACAAGGTTATCCGACTGCATGTGTTTATAGACCTGACATCGGCTGGCATGCAGGAGGTAGACAATGGACAATGGCGTCTGGTACCTTCCTTTGTGATGTACAAGCCTGGAAAAATTATAATGGCGGTCTTACTGAATACATGTATAATGTAATGAGTCATGATGCACAAAAACTAAAAAGATTCAATCTAAATGTAGAGAGTGTAATGAGTTATGCTCATGATGGAAAATTTTTACATCTTGATGCCGCATATCAAAATTTAACATATTATGGTTGCTTAGTTAAAAATGATAAAGTAGCGCACTATGCAGGTCCCAAACCATGGTTAATAGAAGATCATACTGATAAGAAAAGAACAGTAAACTATAGAGAACTGTGGCTGGCGTATTATGACAATGATTTAGAGATGATCAAAAGATTGAGTGATGAGTTGCCAGAAACAAGAGCAAAAAATGCTATGACGAAAGAAAACCGTGGGCACCGACCACATTTATCTGAACGAGAAGTTGAACAAAATAACAATAGATTTTTAGAAATATACAGCAGAGTACAAGGAAAATAAAAATGAAGATTTTAATTACAGGTGGAGCAGGCTTTATTGGTCGTTATACTGTAGAAGAATGCATTGCAAGAGGACATGAACCATATATCTTTGATCACTATGATCGTCGAGAAGATTATCCGTGTCCTGTCATTCTTGGAGATGTGCGTGATGATGTAGCAGTGACAGAAGCAATGGCGCATGCTGATGCTTGGATTCATCTTGCTGCTGTACTCGGTACACAAGAAACTGTTTTTAATCCACGTCCTGCCGCGAAATCAAATTTGATGGGCGGTCTAAATATGCTCGAAGCCGCTGTTCAGTATGATTTACCAGGTACCTATATTGGTGTAGGTAATCATTGGATGAACAACACATACTCTATTACAAAGACGATGATCGAACGATTTATCGATATGTACAATAAGAATCGTGGTACTCGTGTTAATATTGTGAGAGCAATGAATGCATACGGACCTCGCCAGCGTCCTGTCGCTCCGTGGGGTTGCAGTAAGGTACGTAAGATTACACCATCATTTGCATGTCGTGCATTGTCTGGTATGGATGTAGAAGTCTATGGTGATGGAGAACAAGTGTCTGATATGTGTTGGGTTGGTGATGTTGCGCAGGCCCTTGTCACTGCGACAGAGAAAGCAGCTGAAGGCAATGTATTTCCTGAGGCCGTAGAAGTTGGACCAGAAATTAATAGCACAGTCAAAGAAGTAGCTGAAACAATTATTAGATTAGCTGATACAGATAGTAAGCTAGTACATTTACCTATGCGACCAGGTGAGATTGCTGGTGCTACCGTAAAAGCAGATGTTAGTACATTGAGACATGTAGATATGTCAGCTGATAATTTAATGCCTCTCGAAGAAGGTATGTATCTGACTGTAGAATATTTTAGAGAGTTGCTCAATGATCACGAGCCCGATTAATGTTATCGGAAATGCAAAAAGTTTATTTGATCAGAATTATGGTGAGCTGATCGATTTATATCCAACTGTGCGTATTAATTATGTAGATAAACTTGTACCAGAAAAACAAGGTACACGATGGGATTATCTCGCATCATCACAGATGGGTTTAGTGTCTAAATATAAGGATAAAAAGTGGCATACTCTTATTTTTACAAGATGGCAGACAAATCATCAATGTAAAGATAAAAGTGCTTTGAGTGTTCCAGATAAGGTTGTTTTATCACTTAAAGAAAAACAACAGAAGAGACCATCGACTGGTAGTACTCTATTACATTACTTAGATTATCTTGATATCGAACAAGTAAATATCTTTGGATTTGACTGGAAACAAACTAATTCATTCTATCAAGATGAAGCAACAGAAAAAAGAGTAAACACACCACATGATTATACAGACGAAAGAAATGTTTGTACACAGTTAATTGAAAAACGTGGTTGGAAACTATATCAATGAAGACTTTGATACTAAGACATGATTCTAAACTATCACATCAATATGCAGAGATAGCTGCAAAATCATGTGACGATTTAGGTGTCGAATGGGAATATCATAATGGTTATAGTAATATGTCAGTCGATGCCGCGTGGATAGATCTTGACATTATACCAGTCGAACTCAAAACAAAATGGGATAATTCTAATAGACAAAGAGCAGGTTTATGCACCGCTAGTCATATTAAAATGTGGCAAAAGATAGCAGAGAGTGGTGAGGATACTGTAGTATTAGAACATGATGCATTGATGTTACATCGTTTTGACTTAGAAATACCACCGATGAGATTTGTTGCTCTTGGTTATAAAACAACTACGCCTGGTAAATATAATCATACAAAGGCAGGCAAAACACAAAAGATAGTTGACATACCTACATTTCATGGAACACATGCTTACGCTATCAAACATGAAACGGCAGGATATTTGATAGAAGAGATTAAAAGACGTGGCAAAGGTCTAGGATGTGTTGATGACACATATTTTAAGAGTAGAAAAACACAAGTAAAAATGGCTATTGCTGATCCAATATCTGCTATCGGTTTTCTACGTGAGTCAACTATATGGAGTAAATCGTCTAAAACAAATACTCAATATATTAAATCATATCAGGAAAATTTATCATGAAAGCAAAAAGGGCGTGGATTCTTAAAACAGATCATGAAAAATCAAACATCTATGCTAAAGATGTAGCAGATTCATGTGATCGAGTTGGTATGCCATGGGAATATTTAAATTGGTATCAAAGAGATCCAGACAATGCATGGAAAAATACCGGCATACCTCCGTTAGGAGAAGGTAAAATATCTGGTAATCCTGGAGCTCAGTGTTGTTTTTCAGGTCATATTGCTATTTGGAAAAAGATACTTGATAGCGGTGAAGCAGGCATTGCACTTGAGCATGATGGTATGTTATTACATAAGCCAGAAATCGATATACCTGACGGTATACTCGTTGTACTCGGATATAAATTTGAAGACATTAGTCGTTATGATCATGTCGCTGCTGGTCCACCGAATAATATAGTCGATGTGATGGGTGGTGGACATGAAGGATCACATGCGTATGCTATTACACCAAAAACGGCTGGCATGTTAATCGAAGAAGTACAAAATAATGGTGCAAAAGGCGCCATCGATAATCTATATTTTCTCAAATCAAGAAAAACTAAGGTGCCGATTAAGATTATGGTACCTACACCAGCTATCGGATGGATACGAGAATCAACCATTCAAGCAAAAAATAAGTCAGCTACACGCAATTATGATTTTGTAGAAAACTTCAAAAAGTATTATGTATAAATAGATCTAGAAGTTAGGCTGCGGCAGACCTTCGTATAACGGATAAGGCTAAGGCAATCTCCATGAAAAAAGTAGTCATCGCCTTCGGACGGATGAATCCGCCCACTATAGGCCACGAAAAACTTGTCGCTAAGATTAAGTCTGAAGCGAGGAAGAATCGTGCCACGCCTATGCTCTTCTTATCTCATTCGCAAGATAAGAAAAAGAATCCTCTCTCATACGAAGATAAAGTCCGCCTCAGTAAAAAAGCATTCGGTGCAATGGTTCAAAAGACCAATGCACGAACCATTATAGAAGTAGCAAAGCAATTAGAGAAACAATACGATGAGCTTATCGTTATTGGTGGCTCTGATCGTGTGCAAGAGTTTCAAACTTTGCTCGATAAGTATAATGGTAAAGATTATGCATATGAAAAGATTACTGTAGTATCAGCGGGAGAACGTGATCCTGACTCTGATGATGTATCAGGTATGTCAGCATCTAAATTGCGTTCACTTGCTCAGACAGGAAAATTCTCGCAGTTCAAAACAGGTTTGCCTAAGAAGTTACAGCGAGGAAAAGAGGCTAAAGAAATGTACGATAAAATCAGAGAAGCGGCTGGTATCACTGAAGATATGTCGTTAGACGAAGTATTGAACATGCAACAACGTCTAAAGAAAAAGCAGATGATGCGCAGGCTGAAAGGCAAGATCAAGCTTGGACGAAGACGTGCTAAGTATAGAATTGCTAACACCGAAAAGTTGAAGAAGCGATCACAGAAGAAAGCGCGTGAACTTATTAGAAAGAGAATTGCAGGATCACAAGGTAAAAACTATAAAGATCTGCCATATGCTGGTCGTCAACAAGTAGATAAAAGAGTAGAAAAGAAGAAAGACCTGATTGCACGACTTGCTAAGCGAATGATGCCTAAAGTCAAAAAGGCTGAGATGGAACGAGTAAAGAAAGCTCGTAGCTCTAAGAAAGAAGAAACAGAATTCAACTTATATCAGATTATCGAACATCTGATTGATAAGGTAAATGTAGAACAAGTCACTGAGAAGGTTGAGCGTAACCTCCTCAAGAAGAGTGAGAAGCATGGTATCTCATTAGAAGAATTGCGCCAGCGTTATATCGATGCCAAAGCAGAATGGGTAATCGAAGACACTGAGTTGACCGCAGACGAATATGCATTTGATAAGTTAAATCATGAATTGGCAGAAGATGATAAGCCAAATAAAACAGGTGATGATGCAAAGGGTCATAAGCGTCCAACAGAAGACGGAGCAGGATTAACTCGTAAAGGTGCGAAGGCACACGGTGTTAAGACTGCAGTAACAACACCACCCTCTAAACTCGATCCAGATGGTAAAGCAGCGGCAAGACGAAAGTCTTTCTGCGCTCGTTCACGTGGCTGGACTGGTGAGAGAGGCAAAGCTGCACGAAGGAGATGGAACTGCTAATGAATATCTTTAGAGAATATACAGAAAATCAAAAGCGTGCTAAAGATAGAATCAAGCGCGAGAAAGATGCTGATAAGGCAAAGCACGATCGCATGTTGGATTCTGCTCGTACTCGTGATACTCGCCGTAAGAATTCAATGACAGAGTCAGAGATTCATGTACGGCTCGATCATCTCGATGGTGATTCTCGTCAAAAGAAAGCTGGTGCTGTGATGCGCAAGCACGAACGAGCAGGTCATATCGAGTATGTTGGCAATACTGATAAAGGTGTTGTCTTCAAAGCGAAGAGCAAATCACACGCTGATAGACTTCATAAAGATCTGAAGCCTCATGCAACTGGTGTTGAGCATATGAGCGAAGCGAAGTCAGCGCAAGATCCAGATATTAAAGATAGAGAGGGCACACAGCCGGCTGCCTATCATAAAGGTTTAAAGAAAACAACTAAAGCAAAGCGAGATGCACACTTTAAGAAGCATGGTAAGAAAGCAGATGACGATGCTTCAGCATATAAAGATGCACCTGGCGACAAGAAAGCAAGGAAGGGAGACATGCCTAAATCAAAGTATACTAAGTTTGTAGATAACATGATGAAGGAAGGTACTGACTTCGCTGCTCATCGTGCTAAGCCGAAGCTGACCTCTTCTGATCAGAAGAAGATGGCTAAAGTAGCAGACATGATGCGTAAAGAGCGTGAGAAGAAAGCTGCAATGAAAAACGAAGCGATGGGTGATGCTGCGCACAAAGCTGCAGTAAAACATGTCACTGATCTTGGTAAGAAGAATAACAGGTCAGTCGGCCAGCAACGAATGCACATCGATGACTATCCCCACAAGTATGACAAGAAGACTCTTGCTCATGCAAAGACTATTAATAAGAATCAGTTTGGTGGCTGGAAGGTAGGCAAAGATGGTAAGACGACTCAAAAAGAAGAGTTTGGTTATAGCAAAGAGAAAAGAAAACCCGAGCCTAATCCAAAGATTGCTGCTCTTAATAAGCAGTTGAGTGCTAGGTTGAAAAAAGAACGTGAGCAAAAAGCTGCAATGAAGAAAGAAGAAACACAGAAGAAAGATCATCAGACTATTAGCTACGTTACACACGGTGGTCAGAAGGGTAAAGTACAGGTACATAAAGACAATGCCTTCAAAGCACTGAATCATTATCGAAAGAATAATAAGAGTGCACAGTTTGAAGAGATGTCACCTGAATCTCGGAAAGCACACGGTCGAATGTTTAAGGCTGCTGCTAAGAAGAAATATGATGCTGATACAAAAGCTGCAGCCCAAGCTGACCGCGAAAAGCGGTTGAAGGCAAAAGGATGGGTCAAGAACGATCGTGGTGGTATGTCGAAGGTAACCGAAGAAGGTGATAGTTCATTCGCTGCGAAGGCCGCTAAGTCAGGCATTTCGGTCGGTACCCTGAAGAAGGTATATAATAGGGGAGTTGCTGCGTGGAAGACAGGTCATCGACCAGGAACTACTCCTTCTCAATGGGGTCATGCACGTGTAAATGCGTTCATTGCCAAGAAAAAGAAAGGTGGACTAAACCACGATAAAGATCTAGCGTGAGGAAATTATGGCAGATTTGAAAGATACTAGCGAAATCAAAGGATTGATGAGCGCCGTGAAAGATATTATGGCGGGCAATCAAAACCTTTATCAACAAGATTTAGAACGACAATTTAATTTTGCAGGTGCTACTGCGCCAGTAGAGGAACCAGTAGATGAAATTAGCGGAAGCGATTCAGAGGAACAAGTTGAAGTCAGCAGCGAAGAGCCTGTCGAAGCTAGCTCGGACGAACACATCAGTTCGGAGAGTGATGCAGAAGCTGGACAGAGGCCAACTGCCGACTAAACAAGATCTGAAATCAATTAAGGGTAAAGAGCAAGACGAAGTTGTTATGGCTCTAACTCAAGCGATTGGACCAGATGAAGCAATTAAGTTAGTTGAGGATTGCTGGGATGGGTACAAAAAGAAAGGCATGAAGAAAAAGAAAGGAAAAATGGTGCCTAACTGTGTACCAGCAAACGAAGCTATGTGTGATATGTCAAAACACGCAGAGAAACTTGTGTCTGCGAAAGGCAATCCGGATGGTCCGCTTCCTAAATACGGCGAACCGCCAGTTGACGCTATGAAGAAAACTCCTGGTCAAAAGAAAAAGAAAATAAAAGAAGAAGTCAAGACAATTAAAGTTGGAGAAGATGCTGTAGGTAGTGATAACTGTCACTACGCCCTCGTCATGGACAGAAAAGTTACTGCTGTTGGCACGAAAGATCAGATGCTAGCAAAGTGTAAAGAGGAGGGAGGCCGAGTTTGGGTGTCTACTAAAAAGGTTGGAGATATAGTCGAAGAAGCGGAACTGCGACATCTGTTGCGATTGATTCCAGAAACAGCTGAGTATCACGTTACACGTCCAGGCGGATCATTAAAGAAACCTGATAGTGTACATAAGAGTAAGACAGATGCAATGAAAGCTGCGTATAGACTCTCTGGTAATAAGCACAAGGGTGCACACGGTGGTCAAGTGTATCGAGTACATAAAGGATCAGTCACTCATGGCTTTGACACCGAAGGTCGCAAGCGGCACCTCGGCCTCGATCACGGTAAGGTAACTGGTAAGAAGCCAATTGGCGAAGCAAAGTATGCAGTTGATATCGAAGGTATGCCTCGTTTCTATATGGATTCTGATTCGCCTGGTCGCGTAAAGGTTGCGCTTCGGCAAATGCTAAAGAAAGCAAATGCTATTAAGTCCGTAACTCGTACATATGATCCAGCAATCAAAGCTGATCTTCGTTCTCGTCTAAAAGATGCGAGTACAGATATGCAAACTAATTATGTAAACGAAAAGCTTAAACCATCTGATGATATGGGTGATTGGGTTGACGACTTTAAAAAATCAGATGCACCACAATTTAAGGGTAAGTCTATGAAGAAGAGACGACAAATGGCTATCGCTGCTAAACTCTCTGCGATGGAAGAAACAGGATCTTGGAAATCAGATTCAGGTTGGAAGAAAGTTTCTGGTCCTCGCAAAGATGATTACGGCAATACAGTTAAGAAACAAAACATTGCTAAGCATCTTGCTAAAAAAGCAATGAATAAGACGAAAGCAATGGGAGAAAAGAAATGAAGAAGTTCAAGGATTTTGTAATGGAGAAAAAAGAATTGTCTCCAGCACAGAAGAAACATCTTGACGTAGATGATGATAATGACATCGACGCTGCAGACTTTAAAAAGTTGAGAGCGAAGAAAGAAAAAATAGTCAAAGATGATGACTAATAAATAACTGTTTAAACATAAGACGGAGAATAAGAAATGTCTTTATTCGGTAAAAGAGACCAGAAGTCAGACGCGCCTAAGTTTACTGCAAAAGCAGAAACAGGTCAGTCTGGTCAGGATCTATTCGGTAATTCTACTGATGGTGTTTTTGGTGTAGATCAAGCTGAATCAAAAGCTGCTCGCGGCGACGGAAAGGGTAGTGTACCTCCAGGTTGGGTTCGTAAGTATACTCGAACTCGTGGTGGTGTAAATTCTGATGTGCATGAAACACTAGCAACTCTTAAGATTAGTCTGGATGCTACTGATTTCGCTAATACATCTACCCTCGATGTAGCTAACACTACTGGTACAGCTGACGATTCAGAATTCGCTGATTCTTAATCATAGTAGTTTGTTATGACACCATTGAATGAGTCCAACTTTTTGTTATACGCTGCTGCATACTACACCAATACGGTGTATGATACTGAAGAGTTTTATGATGATTTAAAAAGATTCAAATATCTAAAGCGTCTTTTCTCGAGATATCTTGAGAAAGGTGAGTTAAAAGAAAGATTGATATTGAATCACATTATTACTTTATATAATGTATTTAATAATGATGCAGCAACACGTTTATTATTCTATAAAATAGATGAAGAACACTGGAATATACTGAAGACTTTTTTATTATTTCTTCAGACAATGCCAGACCAAGTGAGAGATATTCAATTTGAAGGGTGTCATGTACGATCTGAAATGTTATCAGTTGATTTAAAAATCGCAGAAGTACTAAGGAACATATAGTGGCTAAAGCAGCAATCGGCGGAAAAGCAAGCATCGAGCCTAATAATAAGGGGACCAGTATTGGTCGCAAAAATATTAAGATGGCATCGATGAACAAGTCTAGTAAGCGTAGCTTTAAGAAGTATAGAGGTCAGGGATAATGGCGAAAGGTGTAGTAGATCTAGCGGCGATTTACATGTTTTTAAAGCGGTTAGTAACACCTTTTGACCAATGGGATGCCTACAAAACAGGTCTTATCGACAAAAACGGTAAGGTTATTGTTAATAAGGCAGACCGTACACCTGAGCAGAACAAATCGTTCGGTTACTTCGATAGACTTGTTGCTAATCTGAAAAAACTACTCGGTAAAATACCGGGTGGTAAGACACGCATCGCATCATTTGCGGCTGCGCTCTTACTATTGCGTGAGAAAAATATCGATCCTGATGATATTGAGTACCTTGAAGAATGTTTACAACACTATATGAAAGAAGCTGAAATGCTAGTTGAGGAAGGAGAAGGAGGTCCAACAAACTCTACAAATATGGGCCCTGGTTTAGGTGATGATCCTCAAGCATTTCCAAAGAAGAAAAGAAAAACATCATTCATCACGCGCAACTATATCGAAGTTAATGGGAAGCGCAAACGTATTTTTAAGGGCTAACCATGGCTGAGACACAAGCATCAAGACTTGATCGTATTGAGGTCAAGATTGATAAACTATCTGACGCAATGATCTCTCTTGCTCGTGCTGAAGAGAAACTTATTGCCATAGAGCAGAATAATCATGCTAACTTTGAACGGCTCAATCGCTTCTCTGCTAAGCTGGATGATATAGAGAAGAAGGTTGATGACAATGCTCATACCGTCCAAATCATCAATCGACTGTTTTGGATTGTAGCAGTAGCTATCGCGTCTGTAGTGGTATCACAACACTTCCCATTTGTTTAACATGTACATTCCCTGACCCTGCGGTATAATAGCTCTATCGCTATTCAGGTATTTTATTATGTGGTTAGAACAGAAATATATTGGTCTTATCTCGAATCGATTGGACCGATTTAAAAGAGTAAAGGCTCAACATTACAACTTCAGGTGCCCCGTTTGTGGAGACTCCCGAAAAAATAAGTACAAAGCACGTGGTTGGATATTTCCGAAAGACGATGGCGGATTTTTGTACCATTGTCATAATTGTAGTATCACTTTGGGTATCGATAAGTTACTTGAGTTCGTCGATCCAATAGTATATCAGGAATTCATCCGCGAAAAGATCAGCGATAATCTGACCCCGCAAGAACGGAAGGTGACAGAGGCCGAAGTACTGGCTATCAAAATGAAACCCCCTCAGTTCGTTAAGTCTAGCGAGCTAAAAAACCTTAAAAAAATCTCACAATTATCTCACAACCATCCCGCCAAAGTATATATAAACAAGAGACGGATTCCTACTCCATATCATGCTAAGCTGTTCTATGCTCCGCGGTTTAAACAATTCGTTAATAGCGTGATACCAGGAAAGTTTGATAAGTTAGATAATGATGAACCACGTCTCATTATACCGTTTCTCGATGAGGATAAAAAGCTTTTCGGGTTTCAAGGACGATCCTTTCGTAAAGATGGCATACGGTATATAACAATAATGATCGATTCAAAGAAGTCGAAAGTCTTCGGCTTAGATACTTGTGATCGTTCTAAAATACACTACATTCTCGAAGGTCCTATAGACTCGATGTTTGTAGATAACTCGATTGCCATGGCAGGTGGTTCTATTGATTGGGATTTAGTGAATGAAAACAGCGTTTTTGTTTACGATAATGAACCGCGTTCTAAAGAAACATGTGCTAAGATTGAGAAGACAATAGATAAAGGATATAAGGTGGCCATATTCCCGGAGTCAATCAAATCAAAAGATATAAATGATATGATTTTAAACTCCGAGACTATGTACATTGATGCTGTTTTAAGAGATAATATATCTTCTGGTCTTGAAGCAAAAATACACTACACAGCGTGGAAAAGAATATGAAACAAGATGTGCTTTCTACATATTTGTCTGACGATAGGAAGGCAGATGTATTTAAAGATAAGTATCATTATGGTGTACACCTATATGAGAAAGAAACGAAAGCATGGGGTTATGGCAGGTGGAAACGTGTTAAAACCGAGCTCGTAGAAGGGCATAGTCTAAATTATGCAGAAGATTTAGCAGAAAACTACGTACAAAGATGGGGATCTTTTAAGTGAGTATAGAGTTAACAGTTTTTGTTACAGTCGCATTGATGTTTATCTCATACTATGTGGGCAATCTCATCGGAAAAGCAGAAGCATATCACGCAGGATTTTTAGTTGGTGCTAGTAACGGCATTGATAAAATTTTACAAGTTCTAAAAAAAGATTACGGTATCATTATGGGATATGATGATATTGTGATTGAATCAAACAATAAGGCAGAATAATGTTCAGATATAATTGCATAATTCGCAGAGTGGTCGATGGAGACACTGTGGATGTAGATATTGATCTCGGTTTTGGGATTTGGCAACACAAAGAAAGAGTTCGTATTCATGGCATCGACACACCAGAATCTCGTACTCGAGACAAAGTCGAAAAGCAATTTGGTTTGCTAGCAAAAAAGTTTGTAGAAGAACGTTTACCAATTGGTTCAAAACAAACGCTCGTAACAGAAAAGGCTGGTGACGAGTCGAAAGGCAAGTTTGGTAGAATACTTGGTAAATTTGAAGTATATGATGCAGAAACTGATGCATCCATGTTCTTAGGAGATATTATGATCCGCGAAGGTCATGCAGTTCCTTACTTCGGTATGAGTAAGGACGACTTAAAGGAGGCACATCTTGCCAATCGTCAAAAACTGCATGAACGCGGAGTTATCTAATGATTCAAAATATCATTAATGTTACCAAGAGAGACGGTGTCAAAGAAGGACTAGATTTAGAAAAATTCCATCGCGTTGCTGCTTATGCTTGTGATGGTTTAAACGGCGTATCTGCTTCTGAATTAGAAATTAAAACTCATATTCAGTTTTACAATAACATCAAAACTGTCGACGTACAGGAAATGTTGATTAAAGCTGCTGCAGATCTAATTACAGAAGAATCACCGAACTATCAATATGTAGCAGGCCGTCTTATCAATTATGGGCTGCGCAAAGAAGTCTATGGTCAATTCGATCCTCCTTCGTTAGTCGAGCATATTATTAACCAAATTGCTGCGTTTAGGTATGATCCTGTACTAATGAAAAAATATAGTCGGGAAGACATTGAATATCTCCAATCAAAGATCGATCATGACCGCGACTTTGCATTAACGTATGCTGCAATGGAACAGATGCGTGGCAAATATCTTGTTAAAGATCGTGTGACTGGCGAAATCTTTGAAACACCTCAAATGGCAATGATGTGTATTGCTATGACATTGTTTGCAGATTATGAAAAGAGCAGAATGGACTGGGTAGTAAAGCTATATAATGCACTCAGTAATTTTGACATCAGTCTGCCTACACCAATTATGGCGGGAGTACGAACGCCTCAACGACAGTTCTCGTCTTGCGTACTTATCGAGACTGATGATTCATTGGATTCTATTAATGCAACAGCTTCGTCAGTGGTTAAATATGTTTCTCAAAAAGCTGGTATCGGCATCGGTGCCGGTCGCATCCGTGCTTTGGGTTCTGCTGTGCGCAACGGTGATACTAGTCATACTGGTATTATCCCCTTTCTTAAGTATTTTCAAAGTGCTGTTAAGTCTTGTAGTCAAGGCGGCGTCCGTGGTGGGGCGGCAACTATATATTACCCCATCTGGCACCTCGAAGTAGAAGATCTATTAGTACTGAAGAACAACAAAGGTACTGAAGAGAATCGAGTCCGCAATATGGACTACGGCGTACAGTTTAATCAGGTCATGTATGAGCGCCTTGTCAAAGGACAAGATATCACGTTGTTCTCACCGCACGATTGTCCCGATATGTATGAAGCATTCTTTGTTGACACTGACAAGTTCCGCGAATTGTATGAGAAGTACGAGCGCAAGACGTCCATTATGAAAAAGACCATTGCCGCTCGTGACTTGTTCGCGATGTTTATGCAAGAACGAAAGGATACTGGCCGTATCTATTTGATGAATGTTGATAACGCCAATGACCATGGTGCATTTAAGAAAGAGCTTGCACCGATTCGTCAGTCGAATCTTTGTTGCGAAATCAATTTGCCCACTACACCACTCAATGATCTACACGACGAGAATGGCGAGATCAGCCTGTGTACTTTGGCAGCTATCAATTGGGGTAATATCAAGAAGCCGACAGATTTTGCACTGCCAGCAGAATTGGCTGTTCGTGCATTAGATGCGTTACTCGATTATCAAGATTATCCAGTTAAAGCAGCTTTTGTAGGCTCTATGAATCGTCGACCGCTTGGTGTCGGTATTATTAACTTTGCTCATTGGCTTGCAAAGAATGATACGAACTATCAAAATCCAAACCTCGAATTAGTACATGAATATGCGGAAGCATGGTCATACTACTTGATTCAAGCATCTGCTATACTTGCTGCTGAGAAAGGAGCGTGTTTGAAATCAGACGAAACGAAGTATCATGACGGTGTGTTGCCTATCGACACTTATAAGACGACTGTCGACGAGTTGGCAAAGCCGAATTACAAGATGCCATGGGATGAACTTCGAAGTCTGCTCAAAGAAGTTGGCATACGTAACTCAACACTGATGGCATTGATGCCAGCTGAGACGTCTGCGCAGATTAGTAATAGTACGAATGGTATTGAACCTCCTCGCTCGCTGATCTCTGTGAAGCAATCAAAAGACGGTGTGCTGAAGCAAGTTGTACCTCAGATTGGTCGACTGAAGAACAAATATGATTTACTGTGGGAGCAAAAATCTCCAGAAGGTTATCTTAAAATCATGGCTGTATTGCAGAAGTTTATCGATCAAGGTATCTCTGTCAATACGAGCTACAATCCTCTGCATTATGATGAGGAAAAAATTCCACTGTCATTAATGATGCAGCATATGCTCATGTTTTATAAGTATGGTGGTAAGCAACTTTATTATAATAACACATATGACGGAGCAGGCGAAATCACAGATGAACGCGATCCTCCTACTGAAGAAGTAGAAGAAGGTGCAGCATGTGATTGGCAAAACCCTGATGATTGTGACGCCTGTAAGATATGAAACACTTAGAAGAAAATAACGTTACATATTTTCAACATTTACGTTTTGCTTGGACTGTAGCGTTTATTCTTCTAGTACATGGTCTCTTACCTTTTTTATGGACTGATCGCGGAACTCAACTACTCTGTAAAGAAGAGGATCACTAGTGGCATTTCTAGTACATAATCTACCGCCTACACCAGTGATGGTTCGTAAAGAGTATTTGTATGATCTCGAAAAAGGTCATGGCGAATATACACCTGGTATTTGGATTTCAATCAAATCAATAATGGGCAAAGCATTGTATTTCGAAACATTGCTAACAGATTATGGTGCACTTTACGATAAGCTACCGTTGTCTGCCTTCGTCTGGAAAGAAGATCACGGCGATTTACCGTTAGATGTGTTACAATTATGGGATTGCTTCGACTATGACATCACTGTTATTGAGAAGCCTTTATTGTCGCGCTGCGAGTATTTTGGTAAAGATAAACAGATGCATGCAGGCGAGTACATGTTTACGATGGATAATTGCCATAGGGATAAGAACATATTAGACCAAAATTTTAGTGAGCACGATCCAGAACATAAGTCGTTTAATCTTATTAAGCTAGATAACGGCCAGTTTGCTGCTCAACCTAATAATAGAGTCATATGGCGTGATGCCAGCCTAACATCTGATGAGTTGCTACAACCAGATTTTAAAGTATGCACCCAGAACTACGCTGTTGAAGTAGAACCGAAGTGGTTTGTTGGTCATACAGACGAATGGCAGTATAAAACGAAAGAAGAAGCACTACTAGAAGCAAACGAGAAATATTCAGAAACACTTAATGTTTTAAAAGACGATTATATACAGTTTGATCTAAAATATAAAGAAAATTTAGAAGATTATACAAGAGTGAGAGCAGATAATGAGCGATATCGACATCGAAAGAAAGTCGCTAAGCGAAGAAGAAATAATCAACCTAACGTCGACGGAACTGACGGAGATAGCTGAAGCACACGATCAGATTTTTGAAGCAGTAACACCTAAAAATACTATTGATTGGTATTTGAAGTGGGCATCAAGCATAATTATATTAGGAGCCATATCAGTCCGAGCCTCCGGCGTACCTGAATTAATATGGATTGATATGTTATTATCATGGATAGGCGCATGTGGATGGTTCGTCGTATCTTACATGTGGAGAGACCGAGCATTGATTCTTTTGAATGGTGTAATCGGCATCGTCCTGTTTTCAGGCCTTATTAACTATTTTTTTGGATAACTTAAATGTCCGTATTTCATACAGATAAAATTGATTTTACAACACAGCCAGCATTCTTTGGTCCTCGTGTAAACATTGCACGCTATGATAAGCAACGCTATCGTATCTTTGAGTCGCTTACCGATAAACAACTGGGTTTCTTTTGGCGGCCAGAAGAGGTTGATGTAACTCGCGATAGCAAAGACTTTAAGAATCTGACTGAGCATGAGCAACATATTTTTACGAGCAATCTGAAGCGACAGATTCTACTCGACTCAGTACAAGGGCGCGGTCCCGTTGAGACGTTCATGCCTTTGTGTTCGTTACCCGAACTTGAGAACTGGCTCGTTACATGGGCCTTCAGCGAGACCATCCATTCACGATCATATACACATATTATTCGTAATGTATATTCAGATCCATCAAAAGTGTTTGATGAGATGCTCGACATTAAAGAAATTGTAGACTGCGCGCAGTCGATCAGTAAGTATTACGATAATCTTGCCGACTATCCATCAAAAGAAAATTTATGGTTGGCAATTAATGCAGTAAACGCGCTCGAAGGTATTCGCTTCTATGTTTCGTTTGCATGTAGTTGGGCATTTGCTGAGCTGAAGAAGATGGAAGGCAATGCAAAGATTATTAAGTTTATTGCACGAGATGAGAATGTGCACATGGCATCAACGCAACAGCTGATTAAGCTATTACCAAAAGAAGATAAACAGTATGCCCAAATTGCTATAGATACAAAGGACCAAGTAAAACAAATTTTCCGTGAAGTACTCGATCAAGAAAAAGCATGGGCAGAATATCTGTTTAAAGAAGGTTCAATGATTGGGCTGAATGCAGAGCTCTTGTGTGAGTATGTGGAGTGGCTAGGTAATAAGCGTATGTATGCCATTGGATTATCAAATGAGCGAGGCGGGTCTGATCCACTGCCTTGGACACAGAAGTGGATTAGTGGTGCTGATGTGCAAGTTGCACCGCAAGAAACTGAAATAACATCGTATATCGTTGGTGGAATTAAAAAGGATCTCGACGACGATACGTTTAAGGACTTTTCTTTCTAATGAATAACTTTCAAACAAAGGTACTATGGGAACTGTTTGACGAAATTGCGGGTGATGAACCAATCACTCACGATCTTTTTACATCAGTAGAGCTATTGCATATTGGTGAAAACTATATCAGTGATTTTACAGATCTCGAAATGAGATTTGACGCAATGGACATCAACGAAAGACCTCGCGATCTATACGAGATGTATGAATTGCTAGGTAATAAGAAGACTATCATCATGCATGATGAATTTCAAGATGTAGACTTTAATAAGCATTTTGAATGGACAAGAGAAAAACCATTTGATATTATCTACAATTGTGGTAAGTCTCCTCACGTCTTTAATCAATATGCATTCTTTGACAATGTACATCGCTTAGCGGGCATTGGTACATACATGATTCACTCTGTGCCGTTCTTTTCTGCAGTCGAATCAACTATGTATACATATTCACCAGCTTTCTTTGCTAAACTGTGTGGGTATAATGGGTATTCGATGCACTCTGCATTTATTGGTACTACAACTGGTGAACGTTTCGAGAAATTAATTATTGAACCCGATTACGCAGGTAATACGTATGCAGAAAGACATAAGTTCTTTCATTGGGCAAATGGTGAAGATAAAGGATATAAGCGGCCTGCACACATTGCTGTCATACTAAAGAAAACAGAAAATACCGAATTTAGAGCACCTGAGTATCGTAATGTACAAGAAGACGATTAATTGTAGATCGTGTGAAGTTAAGTGTGATGTAATTATACGTCAGACTAATTTTGATAGTGAAGAAATGCCTATCGAATTTTGTCCGATATGTAGTGCATCACTTGAAGACCAACAGTTTGAATATGATGATGATATGGAGTTAGAGTGGTGACATACCCCGGTATTAGTTCGGCATGGGATCGTAAGTTCTTAGAACTAGCACAACACATTTCAACATGGTCGAAAGACCCTTCTAAAAAGATTGGTGCTGTTGCTGTTGGACCTAATCGTAATATTCTTGCAACGGGATATAACGGATTCCCGAAAGGAATAATGGATACCGAAGAAAGACTGAACGATCGCGAGACAAAGTATGAGCTCGTGGTACACGCTGAAATGAATTGTATATATAATGCTGTAGAGAATGGAGTTTCACTCAAAGGTTCTCACCTTTATGTGTATGGATTACCTATCTGCCACGAATGTGCAAAAGGCGTAGTACAAGTTGGTATAGGTAGAGTAATCATCGAAGACAGATTATGCGCCGAACAAAGGTGGTCAGACAGTTTTGCCAAATCAAAAAGAATATTCAACGAAGGCAATGTCGTCGTTAATTACTGCAAGCTATGAAAACCCATGGATACATCTATTAGAAGGCTACGCGCTTGAGTCAGAGCATGTACAAAACTTCTATGGTATGGTATATTTGTTAATTAATAAAGAAACTAAACGCAAGTATATCGGTAAGAAGTTTTTCTGGAGTAAGAAGAC
>BCSF01000286.1_pt1 | contig 21208 bp, 32 predicted proteins | sample 1016431 | NCBI WGS metagenome assembly BCSF01 (sample SAMD00045685;SAMD00045686;SAMD00045687;SAMD00045688;SAMD00045689;SAMD00045690;SAMD00045691;SAMD00045692;SAMD00045684;SAMD00045690;SAMD00045691;SAMD00045692;SAMD00045684;SAMD00045685;SAMD00045686;SAMD00045687;SAMD00045688;SAMD00045689, study...
AGCAATGGTCTCTTCGCGTTGGCCGAAGGTGACAGCCTCTTGAGAGCCAACAGAGCGTCCAGCAAATACGTTTGCTGCACGAATGGTGATGTAGTTCTTGAATGCTTCGGGTAGATCCTCAAAGTCAAAGAGCCATTGGACATCCAGCTTCTGCTGTCCATCGAATGTGTAGGTGTGCTTAACACGGTCGTACAACTTGCCGTTACGGATCACGGTTTGCGTACCGTCACCAGGCTTGGTGTCGAGCTGCAGCACGTTGTCAGGAATAACAATTTGATTATTACTGTCAGGAGTGAACGGATACCCACGTTCCGTGTTGTACTCCCAGCCCTCAGCTAGGACTGCAATAGTAATCTCATCTAGGATTTGTTCAGCCATCTCCACCAACGGATTGCCTGACTCCAGGTTGGTGACAGGAGCTTGACCGATGTTAGAAATGATAGTATTGACGGCTTGTAATTTAGTCGCCTTTTTGATAGCCATTTATTTACTTAGGGAATGGGAAGCCCAAAGGCCCGAAGGCCTAAGGGTGGGTATAAATCAGGCAGCTTGGAGAGAGCCTGCAACAGAAGTGCGAAGAGTATCGGCACCCATAGCAAGCTTGCCGACGACAAGGTTGCCTTGGTACTGAACTTCAAAGTCACCACTGGTGGTTTGAATCGTGGGAGCCACGGAGGTGAGAACACCAGCGGCTTCACGGTGGAAGACCAGACCAGCCAGGTTAGTGTTGTCAACTGCGTAGTCATTGTTTTCGCCAGACACAGCAGCGTTGTTAGCTGCGGTCTTGCCGTACTGAGTAGCCAGCACGTTGGACTTCAGGATACGGATACCAGCGATCTGGTAGATGCCGTCGCCAGATGCAAGCGAACCGCCGGTAGCGCCAAGATCCCGAGACAGGATGTTGGTGTCCACAGACGAGATCAACTTGTAATACTGCGTCGGGGAAAGCACGCAGACGCGACCGTCCTGAGGAGCGTTGCGGGTGTCAAGAGTTGCAGCCGCAGTGAACAGGCCATCAACGATTGCCTGAGCGTTGTTGGTGTTACCAGAGCCGATGTTGACTTGGAAGCCGCCAGGCTCACCAGTCACAACAGAAGCTTCGGTAGCAGCCTTACAAAGGACGCGGCAAATGCGGTCGTCCATGTGCAGGGCGAGGGCCTCACCGATCTGCTTACTCAGTTCAGAACGAGTGTCGTACTGAGAGAGAATCTGATCGAGATCGTAGGTGAACTGGGAACTAATGAGCAGATCATCCATCAAGATGGTCTTCTCATTTGCCTTCAGTGCGGTATCACCCAAGATCGGTTGTCCGGGGGTGTGATAACCAGCACTGAGTTTGCCCGTCAGCAGGAACTGTTTGGACTTACCACCGCGAAGGGTGTAGTTACGCACCAGACCTTGGAAGATCGTAGCGGAGTTGAAAGCGGTGAACACTTCACCACTGAAAAGCTTCAGAGCGGTTGCATACTTAGTTGCGTAAGTATTGCCCTGGTTTCCATTCACGGCATTAGGCCGTGTAATGTTTGCCATGTTAGTCATGGTTCTAAATAAATAAGAGGGTGTATAAGTTTGCGAATCGATTCTTAGTTTTGTCTGTTTAGGGCCACAGACAGGGCACCGGTACCCAGAGAGTTGTCCACCGCAGTGGGCTCAAAGGGCAATCAGAAGGGGATCCGACTCTGAGGTGTCCCCTTCCTTTAGCTCTAGGCCCCCTATCCCTAGATCCTTAAACCGTTCTTCGGGATGGTCAAATGTATAGGGGGTCAGATACAAAGCCTCTGAGGGGGCTAGCGATCAACGCTGTTTCAGGTATGCCACACCGCGATAGGTGAGCTTGGTCTTTTTCTCTGCAGCCTTTTGAAGACGGACTGCATGACGGATTTGAACTTCGGACATGAGTAACTCCATAAGACCTAGGCCGCGTTCCATGCCTTAGGCAGACCCGTCCCTAATTAGGGATGAACGTACTGGAGTTATCAGAAGCCCCACTTAACGCCTGCTTTCAGGCCGATAGCGGGATCACCGGAAGTGGTGGCACCGGAGACTTCTCCATAGACGGATGCAGAAGGGCTGACAGCCACGGAGCCACCCAGCTTGCCACTGAGTTCAGTGGAACCGTCGCCGCCTCCCGATGGAGCCACCACACTGGGGCCTCCCTGGAGGTACCAGGAGTAGGCACCGCTGGAACCTTCAGTCCCAATATGGATGTCTGTAACGGTGCCACCCAGATTTCCGCCTGAATAAGATTGGTTTGCTTCTACGTTCAAATAGGGGGCAGCGTGTGCGCCGTGGGCGGCTCCCAAAAGGAGACCAGCAAAGATAATGGATTTCATAGTTAGTTAGAGAAGATCGTTGCTCACCGCAAGTCGTGCTTCGACATCAGCGCGGAAAGCTGGATCGGTGTTGTAATTGGGATTGGCAATATCGCGAGCAAGCTCGGCATTGCTTCGGTAAGGCTGAATGCTTGTACTGGCTTTCTGTCCGCTGATGAGCGGAGCCTCGTAGCCAACCTCACCACGGAAGCGGTTATTCAAAGCCTCTACTGCAAAACGAATTGCAGCAGGATTGTTAGTCGCAGTGACTGCATTGAAGTTATCAATCTCAGTCTGGTCAAGATTCTGACCAGCCCAAGAAATCATCTCCGTGTAGGCCTCTTCGCCGCCAATGGATTGCTTAATATCAGCAATGGCTGATTCTTGTAGCTGGGCTTCCTGAGCGTTAGCAGCGGATTTTTGATAATACTGGAGGTAACTTTTGATGAGATCTTTTTGATCCATCTGCGAGAGCCGTTCGATAGCTTCGTCAGAAATGGTGCCCGTCTCGTCATACTCCTTACCGAGCTGCTGCATGTAGTCAACAGTCTCGCTAGTTTCTTCAGGCTCGGGCTGCTCATCAACGGTCTCCTCAGCTTCAGTGGTTTCTGCGGTTTCTTCGGTGTTCTCTTGGCCTAGTTTCTTCTCAAGCTCTTTGTAAGCTTTCAGAAGATCTTCCTGAGTTTTAAACTTGCCATCGATAAGACCGACGCCATCGTTTTCTGCGTCGAGCTGTTCAAACTGGCGAGCCTTGTCTTCAGCTTCTGCCTGTGCAATGCGCTCGCCTTGAGCCAATGCCTGGGCTTCTGCAGCTTGCTGCTCAGGAGTGAGACCGTCAGAGGTGGTATCAAATGTGGATGTGGTCATTTAGAACTCAGTTACAGAGATGTCACCAAAGCCAGCACTGCGGATCTTTGGTTTGATTGCATACTTGCCAGCATCGCCATCACTGGTGCCGGTTACTTTTTTCTGGACGCCGTACTTAATGTCTTTGTCCAGACCAGCTTCAATCTCAGTGGGCTCCCAAGCCTGTTGAGTTTCGGGAGCACCTTCATTGCCTTTGAATTCGCCCTTAGGCGTCCGTGCCCGGCGGCGGCTCGGTTTCTTCGGTTCCTGATTGTCCATCGACTAATTGTTCTGTCATACGTTCGCCAACAGGACTCTTGGCAAGTTGTCCAAGTTGTCCCATGACTTGTGCTTGTGCAGCCTGCTGCTGTGCCTGCTGCTGTTCTTCTGCCAGTTGCTCTTCAGTCTTGACCAAGCCGAGAGATTCAATACCGCTAGCTGCTGCCAGCCGTTTAATGAATTCAGTTGGATTGATATAACGAGCGAGAGCTTCTGGACCCATGGTCTGTGCCAGGGTTCCTACAAACTCCATTAGTGCTTGTCGGTCTTGTCCACGTCCTACGCCGTTAAGACCAGCGACGATGGTGGGCATCACCAAGCCCTTAGGCAGGGCAGGGAGAAGCTTTTGCCGACGCATCAACTGCATCTTGCGGCTGAGGTATGGCAGCAACAGAGTGGTAGTGAGGTTGCCGTAAATGCCAGCCAACTGCTCAGAGAGTTGTTGCTGAACAGCCATCACCTCAGACGCTGTAGTGCGCTCGCTGTCCCGCACCTCAAGGATGAGGAACGCTTGAGACAAGCGCTGCGTCAGGTTGGCAATCATGTCCTGAACTGTTTTGAAGTCTGCTGTCTTGCCACCAGTGGTGACTACAGACACGTCATCAGCACGGCCCTGGATGATTGCACCGTTGGCACTGTTAGCCAGAGATTGTGGCTTGGTAGTAGAGCTGGGTGACACAAGAAACACAACCTTTGAGGCTGCTGCTGTGCCTTCTACAAGAGACTTCATCAGTCCCTCAAGGCTCACAAGGTCGCCGTAAAACTCTTCCACGCGGCCACGTCCATAGCTCTCACCATCAACACGAGAAAACGTGAGGGGAATCCATGGACTGCTATTCACTGGACTCGAAGAACGGGAGCCAGGAATCTCTTTGCCGTCGCACTCTTGGTACCAGCGGTGCTGTCCATCTTTAAGTTCGACGTGAGTTAGGACAACAGCATCATCTGCCTTGCCCTTGTTAGATCTGTTGGGGACACCCATCTTGGGGCCATCCTCACCAGGCGCATTAACGTTGTCTTTAGGAGCTGTGGCTTGGAATTGCTTAGGAAGCATTTCCCTATCAACAATCTCCTTAGTAATGATTTCAGTAACGTTGCCATCGCCATCACGGCAGACAACATAGCGGTCGAGAGGATATACCTTCAGGGCTTTCTTTCCATGGTAGATAAGGCAGTTGCCTGTAACTACCAGATGCTTCATAGCATTATGCAGCGCAACACGATCGTTGGATTCATTGACTTGCTGCATGATGATTCTCTCCATCTTGTTAAGAGAGAGATCAATTTCAGAACGGACAGCATCATCGACGCCAGGTAGCTGGCTTAGTTCGCCGTCGTTGATCTGAAGCTTAAAGAAGGGTACGTTGATCGGAAAGAGTGCGATCAGCAATTTGCTGCTCAGCACGTTTGCAGCCCTGGCTCCCGTTGATTGATAAGGGGAATGCAAGGTCCCACCCTGCTCAAGACCATCCTCAGTGAGAAGGTAAGGCAGGGTGAGAACTGCACAACGTCGCCCCATATCTAGGAACTGTTGCCTCTCCGCTTCGAGACGCATTAAGCGCCCATACACAGAGCTTTTCATTTATCAGGTAGGGATATTCAGGCCAGTTGCTCCTGTACCACCTTTGGCTACAGAACCAAGCTTTCGATCGAGAGGAATGCGAAGAGCACTAGCTCCCTTACTAGCCTGCTGTAGTTCCTTGCGCTTTGATTTGCGCTTTTTAATTACAGGCTGCTTATCACTTTGCCCCTCAACCATGACAGGAGGGGGTGCCATTTGCTGTTGCAGCATTGCAGCCGGTGGCGGTGCAGGAGCTGCAGCCGGAGCTGGCTGAACGGGAGCAGGAGCTATCGGTGGCGGCGGGGGAGCCTGCTGCTGCTGTGGCATAGGTGTGGGTTCAGGCAGGGGATCTGCCTTAGGCATCTTTGGTGGTTTAGGAGCGCTACACATTGTCTAGTTTCGCCAATAGATAATCGACAACACTGCGTTGACCAGATCGATACATGATTCGAGCAATGTCATCTTTGGGGTTTGGTGTGAATTGTGGATACATTGCATCTAGTTCTTCGATCAATTTCTTGATTGGCTCTTCGCCTTTGAAGATCTCAGAATGCGTGAGCTGATCAGGCATATTGCGGGAGATCGTTATTGTTGGTCTCAAAGAACGCAGGCATAACGCTGCGGCGGGTGGCTCCCAGATCGTCAGCCTTACCTCTGGTGTAGAGGTTGTCGGACTGACGCAGCCAGAAGTCTTTGTCCAGGTACTTGTTATCAGAAGTGCCCAGCAGATCCATGGCCCAGTGAACAGTCGCCTTGCGGAGTTTGTTCAGGTTAGGAGTGGACTTCAGACCCAGATCATGAGCAACCATTCCGTGAAGAGCCACATGAGTAACCTCGTCGCGAGACACGTCGCTGCTGAGGTTGATCAATCCAGCATCTCCGTTGAACCGATAGAACGGCAGCAACACAAAGAACACTGAACGTTCAAGGATTGCGGTCTTAAGAATGGGATGCTCGGGAGCTTCGAGCCATGCCTTGCGGATCATGGCAGCTTCACGCTCAGCTTTCTCATCGACACCATGAGCATCGACAACATATTGAAAGCCGAGATCATGCTTGTCTTCATCCAGCATGTTGGATTGCAGAGCTGGAATCACACCCGGATCATCGGGTAGATCTTTTTCCAGCCCCTGCTGCAGCATCTCTTTGACGGGCAGCTCAAGCGTACGAAGCGAGAGACAGCGCCTCAGGGTCTCGTAAGACCCGTCAGCAACTGTCCCTTTGGTTACTTGGAGGGGAGTCCAAGAACGTTTCTTTTGAACAATTTTAGTGTAAGCAGACATTACTCAGCACAGGAAGAACAGAATTGCTCCTCTTCATCTAACTCAAAAATATATCGGTAATTATCGTCGTCGATAATCGCTCCTGCATCATCCTTACGGAGGGTGTCAGGTAAGACCTGGAGTGAATAGTAGAGAGAGGTTTGTGGTGATGCGAACCAATCCTGAATAAAGTTCTCATCCATGGTGATCATGTCTGACCACCAATTCAAAGAGTATCCATGGAAGAGTCCGGTGTCGGTCATCATTTGAACCAGACCATTTGCCACTTTCAGGAACGAGTCATAACCGACTTCAGATGCAATCTCCACGTCGCCGTAGGAGACTGTCTGCGTACCAAAGGTGGAACTAACCCGATCAACTTCACGGTTGATGGGTGGGGCGATCTCTGGACAGGTGGTGTTACCACGCAGGTCCGTATAGTTATACGAACAGGTCGCCGTTGGTGCGATGGTGAACGCACGTTCCATGCGGTTTGCACGGGCAATACGTTCAGCAGCTTCGATACCTTTCTTCCACTCATTAGCGAGGAGAAGAGCAGGGGTATCGTATTTGATGTAAGGAGTTTTGTTGAGAGTAGCGAGGGCTTCACCAAACTCCTCATAAGTGATGCCATGGATGGACAGGTGATTAGCCAGTCCAAGGATGCCCAGGCCAACCTGCCGATCCTCTTTGGGTGACAGGTAGTGCCCAGACTTATCCACGCCAGTGCGTCCATGAAGCTCGCACAACTCAGTCATGCCCTGCTCAAAAGCAGGAACAATGTCTTCAATGTGCAAAGCCCCGGCGTTGACATGAGAAAGCAAACAAGTGCCTTTTGAACGCAAATATATTTCCAAACATACGTTGGAATAAATACGTTCACAATGAAGATCCCACTTCATCTTAGACAGCCAGATGTCACCATTACGAACACCAGCCAACACAAGATCTTTAGTTTCTTGAGATGCCTCATTCCACATCTCTTCAGTGACATCTACACAGCGCTTGAGCCAAGGAAGTTCTTGACGACTAACTGTGAGATATTCATTGATGTCAGGGTGACTCAGCGCACAATGAGACACCACAGCGCCGGACCTATATTGCCCGCCTCTGCGAAGAACTTCGTTCAACACAGAGAAGATTTTGAGGAAGCTAACTGGGCCGGAAGCGATCAAGCCTTTGCCATTATCGCTGCCCCGTGGGCGCAACTTAGAGACATCAATGGCACAGCCAGCACCAAAGCGGAGAGCATGAGCAGCAAAGGTGATTGCATCAGCAATGCCACCCTCGCCGTCGTAACTATCTTCAATGGACATGACAGTGCATGACACTGGCAGCCGTCCTTCAGGATTTTCTTGCCACGATTTCACGCGGCCTGTCTTTGCAATAAATTGTGCGGACATCAGATAAGATCAGTGAGGTAAGGGGGGTGATAGTGAGGTGGCTTGATTACTTTTCCAAACTCATTTTTTACAGGCTTGCCATCGACAAGCTTGGACATGTTGGATTCAAACACCCGGTCCAATGCTTCATCGAGAGGCCAGCCCATAGCGGCTGAGTATTGAAAACAAACAAAGACCAGATCTGCTAGCTCTTTGAGAAGATGCTCACGGCTTCTGGGGTTTTGGATGTACTGGATAGCCTCAGCATGTGCCTCCATAACTTCCTCGTACTCCTCCGAGATCAATCTCTGCTGAATCCTCGCTGTATCGGGATTGAATACACCGATGGGTTGCTCCATCAGTTTGCGAAACTTGATCGCTTGACCCATAAGGTCGGGGTGCGGTGCTTTCATTTTGTGATGCGGTTTCAATGAGTTTGCGGAGATAGGTTGCTGCCTTTGTAAGATCATCCAGGCGAGACTCACCATCTTTTTTACCGGCGCGGGTGATGTATTTGATGATGTTGCCCTCAAGGAAGTTGAGGTCCTGAGAGACAATGAAGTCCCAAGGTTCAATCGATCCTTGGCGGTAGTGCTGTGGATTTGATTTGCTCATTAAGAACTTTTTGGTAAAAAGATTCCATCCAATCAGGCCAGAGATTGACACCATGGGGGATGTCCATACCTCTGTATGCCCGGTTAGCTCTTAGAACGTTCCTCAGGAACGTCAGCTCCTGCGGCGTCAAGTTCATGCCATGCGTCGATGATGTTGTTGAGCGTGTTCTTAAGAAGGAAGTTGTGCTTAAGAAGTGTTTGGCAAATCTCAAGCGTTTGCTCTGGACTTGCCTTTTCAATGTCACCTAGAAGTGCGGCAACTTTGAACTCTTGTTCAAGCGTTAGCTTTGTCACTGGTGGAGGAAGTGGTTTCATAAGGGCTATAAAGAATCGGAACTTGTTTCTCCTTATCCCAATCCTCTGCCTGCAGGATGCGAGCCAGCCTGAGGTTGCGTAGTGCATCCTCTTCTGTTTGTCCGGCTTTCTCGTAGGTCTCTACGATCACCTTCCAATAGTTCCCATCCTTCACCTTTTCAAGGATCTGCTCAGCCTTTTTAGGGCCGACACTTTTACATCCTTTGTAGCCATCTGTGCTATCCCCTGTGAGACATTGCTCCCACAGTTTCATCATTGCGCTCTCAGAGTCCTGTGTGAATTCATCCTTGAGGTTGTAGATGCGGCATGGAATTTGCAGCAGATCTTTATCAGGCGAGACAAGAACAAAGTTGTCGATGTCACCTTTGGTAGCCAAGATGCCTAGGACATCATCAGCTTCCAGCCCAGGTTTAATAACGCTGGGCCAGGTAGCCATACACCACTCCTTTAGTTTCTTGTAGCCCGCTGGCTTTCGCTTGTCTTTGCGAGACCCCTTGTAGTCAGGGTCGATGTCTTTGCGGAAGTTAGTTGTGTCGGTAAAACACAACAGCAGATCATCAGTGTCAAACCGTTGGCGTAGGTTGCGCCACTCTTGTTTAACGATGCGTCTGCCCTCCATAAAGTCGCCAACAATGACGGTGAGGTCAGTGCTGTACTCAAGCTCTAACTCGGCCGCGGCGGCCGCTCGATACAGAAAATAATCTGCATCGATAAGTAGTTTGGGTGGTTTCATTTATTAGTCCCAAAAAGATTCCCAGCCCTCTGGCTCTTTGCCACGGGTCCAGCGAATCTCTTCAGTAAGAGGGTTGACATGGATTACATGGACACCTTCTGCCACTGGTGCGCCTGTAGATTTCCAGCACTTGTTTTGGTAGCGCATAGATTTCACATCACACTTGAGCTGCTGATCCCCCTTGTGGAGGATGAGATCAACAGCTCCCGTGCAACCGGCATTTGAATACACCTCTGCGCCACGTCGCCATGCCTCACGGATGACGTGCAGCTCCCAGAAGTCTCCTTTTCTATTGCAATCAGTGGCAATCGGCCCAGCTTTCTCCGATAACGGATTCAGCATCTAGTTCACAGCGGAAATTAAATTGCTTCTGAACATCTTTCATTGCAGCTACCAATATGGAGGCAGCTTGTTCAGCATGGTCGGGGTGGACGGAAAGCTGCTGTTCATCATGTATAAATCCCAGCGGTCGATAATCGATCTGAGCTTCCTTAAGAAGTTCATGACTGCGCAAAACGTATGCCTTGCACAAAATCGCACCACAACTCTGGAGTAAGTAATTAGTGGCAGCATAAGTTTTGTTCCCTAATCTGATAGGCCTTCCGTCCAAGGCTTTCAGTACACCTGTCTCCGCACGGGATGCGATTGCCTTGCTAAGTTCAGCAAACCCATCCAATCCAGACATAATTGCTGAACGGATACGCTTACCTTCCTTAGCTGCATCTTGTTTAGATGCTCCGGCAGTCAGTCCGATACGAAAGTTTGATCCTCCATAGATCATTGCGTAAGTCACTGACTTACCTGTAGATCTCGATGTGTTGTAGATGCCAGCCAATTTTGTATGGATGTCACCTTCAACAACTTCTTTGGAGAAAGATCCTCCATCGAACAAGGCTAAGTAATGTCCGAGGCAGCGAAGTTCTAAGCCAGAGGCATCAGCTCCTACCTGAACTCTTCCCTTACCTGGACCCCATAGCTCTCGATACTCACGCTCACTCGGGGTCTGAGCAACGTTTGGTCGCATGTGAATTTGCCTACCCGTGTTTGTATTAAGAACACAGGAGTGGTGGACCTTACCCTTGACTGCAAGTTTGAGCCAAGAGTTTTGTCCCTCACTTAGCTGGCCTAGATGTTTTTGAAGGGTAAGGATACGGGCGAATTTTTTAGATTCGTCTGTCCCTATCTCCGTCAAAATTTTTTCATCAATTTTTGGCCGACCTGTATCGGTCAATTCACGAGGCTTCCAACCGCGGAAGTTCTGGAAAGCAAATGCAATGTGTTGACGACTTGTCGGGTTGAATTCCTTAAGCCGTGTCATGGTCGCACCTTCGACATAACCCTTGTTTTGGTTAGGCCGTTTGGGTGTGAACTGACCACCATCCACCATGTGAAAGGTGTCACGCATCTCTTCTGATAGAGCCTCCAGTTCAGACCGAAGCTTGCTTTCCAGCTCATGAGCCTTGCGGACATCGAAGTCCCAGCCCTCTCTTTCTTGCCATGCCATCACCTCAGCAAGGCGATGCTCTGTCTCAATACAGGCTTTGTACTGTTCCAGCTTTGGCTCAAAGAGTTTGCATAGCTCGACATTGACTGCCACGTCTTGGATGCAGTACGCCAGCATCTCTGCTGAATACTCAGACCAGTCAGTGGTTTTGCCGAACTCAGATTTGTAATGTCCGAGCCGATACCCCCAGCTCTCCAGTGATGCCCTGCCATATAAGTTGGCGGGCATGTTGGCTGGCTTAGATCTAAAGTCCCGATCTAACAAGTCGGTAAAAAACAACCGACTAAGGATCAAGGTGTCATAGATCTTCTTTGGTTTGAAGAACGGGTAGATCTCTCTGATGAACTCGGTGTCAAAGGAAAGGAAGTTGTGCCCCCATACCTCGTCTGCTTCCATCAGATATTTGATGCCAGTAACGATGGGCTCATTGTCAGAGCCCTCATCGTCGTAGCAAACAACTTGTCCCGTATCTAGATCCTGTGTGACTAAACAATGAATGAGTGGACTGTCTTGTCTAAGAAGTCCATTTGTCTCAATGTCAGCGCATAATCTCATAGGTTCATTGCCTTGCATTCTTTCAGCTCATCATGAAGAGCGTCGTAGCAGGCAGTGCCACCAACCCAACGATCTAGTTCTTGACCAAGGTCATCGACTAGCAGCATGGTTGGAAACATATCGATCTCGTATGCGACGAGAAGAGCAGAGTGATACTCCTTACGCAGCACAGAAATTTGGTGAACTAAGTCCGGTTCCCTGGAGATGATTGATTCCAGGCGCTGAGCAACACGCCCACAGGGTGGGCAGCTCTGCTTTTTGAACAGAACTAGATGCTTCCTAGAAGTCGGTGTAGTCATCAGAAGATGAAGATGCAGCAGTGAGGGATTCAGTAAGACGGCCAGTGTTCTGGTCGAAGGTAAGGGTTCCAGCAGGGCCTGTACGGCCGGTGAACCTGTTTTTGAGAACGACGAGTTCAGCGGAGTTATCACCTCCACTGATGTTTCTTTGCACGGCGATGCAGACATCACAAAGTTGAACAATGGAATGCGATCCTCTCAACATTTGTAGAGAGATCTTTGCTCCATCCTCCGGACCTTTGTCACCTTGAGAGCGGCGAAGATGGGAGATAAGTATCATTCCGACACCTGTCTCTTCGCAGAATGAACGCAGCATTGTCATGCAGCGGTCAATAGTTTGTCTCTCATTGTCCATCTCTAATCCAGAGATAAGGATGGAAAGGTGATCAAGAATGATCCACTTAACGCCGTGGTGTGCGACTAAGAAACGGATGTCATTAAGGATGCAGTCGAGATCAACACTCCCGAAACCATCCCGAAGGAATACGCGACCACCACCCAGACTGCTATCAAAAGCGGCTCTGAGTTCGTCTGTTGGAACTTCATTATTGAGGTGAAGCGGTTTGTTTGCTTTGATACTCATCAGCCTGAGAGCAGTTCTCTTGACTGATTCTTCGAGTGCGATGTATCCCACCGAGCCAACATCTGAGTCAACTAAATGACCGCAGATCTCAGCAGCTAGCGTCGATTTACCTGTTCCAGAACCTGCTGTAAGGACCACAAGTTCGCCCGCTCGCAAGCCGGAAGTAACAGAATTGAGAGAAGGGAAAGGATAATCAACATCGCTTGTATGTAGCGGTGTAGATACAAGATCAAAGAGTGTTCGTCCATCAACGATTGAAGCCGGGGTATAGGTTCGTTTATTCCAGATAGCTTGACGAATAGCCTCACTATCACCGGCTTGCAAGGCATCGCTCGCATCCTTGTACTGAGACAAGGAAGCTAGAAACGCCTTACCAAACGGGAATAATTGAACGCATTCTTCGGCCGCGGCCACCCCTGCATCGTCGTTGTCAAACATGAAGATGACTTCATCGAAGCCCATCAGGTATGGCAACTGAGCAGAAATAGCCTTTTTTGCAGCCTTGGCACCGTTGGGAACCGACAAAACAGGCCATTTTGGGCGTGCTTGCCAGACGGAAAGGGCATCAATTTCGCCTTCAGTGACGACAACAGACTTGCCGCCACCAAATAATTGCTGCCCGAAGAGCTGGTTATCGGTGTTTTTACCGTACCAACGGAACTCTTTGTTAAGAGTTCTTTCTTTGTACCCAACGATTCGACCGGCTTGATCGTGGTACGGAAACCGAATTACGGGACCTGAATCAACCCTGACGTTGAACTTTCTGAGCGTATCCTCATGAAGTCCTCTGGACTTGATCCCGGTGTAATCCCCTGAGTAGTCGATTGTTCTAGCTCTTTGAGTTTGTTTGTGATCTGACCCTTCACCAGACGTGTAGGATCCGCAAGAAAAGCAATAACCGTGGCCGTCAGAATAGAGGCAGTAAGCATCACTGCTGCTGCAACTTGGGCAGGGTAAGTGAGCTTGAACGACGAAAGATTCCTCATCCGTTGTCAACATCTTCAAGGATTTCTAGGTATTCGCGGAGAATGTCGATGATTTCCACGAGGGGTGTGCCCTCCCGTTCCCGGTCATAAACCCAGGAATCGAGTTGATAGAACACATCTGTTTCAAGACTCATGACAGCCAGTCATCAGGAATGTTGGGATAAATGCACCACTTGAATCCATGCTTGTCGCACCAATCCGAGTAGCGAGTTTTAGAGTTACGGGTAAGTGTGTTGTTACGTTGAAACACAAACCTCAGATCTAGGTCGGGATGTTGTTCCTTAAGAGCAACATGTTTACGCCTTTCTGATGGCTTGAAGAATCCTTTTATCTCTAGGACAACACCATTCTTCAGAATAAAGTCTGGTGTGTATCGAGACTCCAACACATATTTGAACTTCTGTGCCTCATACAAGAAAGGAATGTTCTTGGATTCAAGTTGCTCAGCCACCCGCTCTTCCAATCCGGAGCGGAACTTAGGCATCAATCATCCAGGGCTTTTTGAACAATCTCTTCAACGATTTCAGTGACAGCACGAGACATCTCGTACTTGAAATCATTGCGGTCTGCCTTGTACTTGGTAACAGAAATAGGGGGCAACTGGATGTCCAGAGTGCCTTTGTAGATGCAGAAGTGCTCATCTTTAGACACTTCAAAGTTGGTTTTAAGTTCACACATGATCAGAAGTCGTACCCTCCGGCTGCAACAGGCTCAGTTTTTGCCTGCTTTACTTGAGGCTCACTTGCCTTAAATCCTTCAGTTGTTCCAAACATTGCAACCACATCTTCAGTGGAAAGAGATCCACTATCCGATGCACCATTGCTGGTTACGAGTTCAATAATTTGGACACCCAGCACTTTAAGAGTTGTACCCTTCGCTGGCTTTGTGTACGGAACTTGTTGACAAATGATCTTAACTTTGGTCCCTTTAGCAACAGTTTTAAGGACACTAAGATCGACAGGATCACCATTGGAATCGACAAATACAGGACGAGCACGGCCCGTATCGCCGTCAAATGTGTAACTCACAAGGCCATCTTCAGTCCATTTAGGAAAGTTCAAGGCGACCCTACCTGTGACTTTAGTTTCAATCCAGGCGAGCAATTCCTCTCGGTCCTTTTCTGCCTCTGCCATCACATCTGAAGGCAAAGTGAACTTGAAGCAGCAGTTATTGTACCTGCCAGAAGGTTCAACTAGGTTGATAAATCCTTCAAGGACGGTGCTAAAAACGTAGCGGTTTTTCGACATGTAGGTGTTAGAGATCGAACTCTTTGTGGGATTTGATGTAACATTCCAACTCTTCTTCTGAGAGTTGTTTCAACTTAGGATCGCCATACGCCAGAAACCAGGCATATTCTTCATCCGTAAGTTCGTCGATTTCCTGTTGAGAAAGCTCCATGGCTCATCGGTAGATCCGAAGGGTAGTAAAAGGTGTGTACCTTCCCTGTCATGGCAATAAAAAACCCGCCTTTCGGCGGGGAAGGTGTGTAGTTATCGGTAGAACCTGAAACTAGCGCGTCTACCAATTCCGCCACATCCGCTTAGTGATAGCAAGGGTTTTGAGCCTTGCAGTGGCACCAGAGGAGTGTACCTCATGGTGTTTTCACTGGTCTGGGGGGAATTGGTAGTACCGCGTAGAACCTCGTCTACCAGTCCGCCATGGCCTTGTCGAGCGAGTCGTCAGAGGCATGGCAGTAGCGGAGCACGGTTTCAAAACGCTTCCATCCACCCGCCTTCATGACATCACGAGGGCTCGCCGTCTCGCCCAGCCATGTGGCAAACGAGTGACGCAGGGTGTGGAACTTGTAATCCTTGTCAATGCCGACACGGTTGCGGATCACTTCAAAGCGAGTGAGGAATGCCTCGCCCACAATTTTGTGATGCTCAAAGTGCTGGCCGAAGACACGGACATCAGGAGAATTGGTGGCAACCAACTGAGTGCAGAGAGGCATGATGCGCTTTGCAATCTTGACTGCTCTGTAATCACCAGTCTTGGTAACTACCTCAGGCTTGCCGCCGATCCACACTTTGCCGTCCTCAAGGTTGATGTCCTTGGTGCGGAGTTTGCAAAGTTCTTCACGGCGAACACCTGTGTAAGCCGCAAAGAGAATGGCATTGGCAACGACGCCATAACCATTCTCATCTGTTGCGAGCTTGTGTCCAACTCGGTACATCTCATCGACTTGCTCACGGGTGAACCAAGTGACGCGATGCTTGCCTTCCTTTTCGCGGATGTTTGCTTTAGGAAGATCGTATGTATGAAGGCCACGGCCACGGGTAAACGCGAAGCACGTTGTACCTGTGGTGATGATGCGATTGATGGTGGAATCTGTGATCGTCGGACGAGTTTCACGGATGTGAGCTTTGAACTCATCCCACCACCAGGCTTCTTGCATACGGGTCAAGGGAAGGGACTTGCCAGTGAACTCCCAGTAGCGCTCAATGTTGAACGCATTTGGGCGGGCGCTGGCTTTGCCTTTCCACTTGTGTTCTTGGGTGTACTTGTACGCCTCACCAAGGGTTTTGATGCGGCGCTTGCGTGCTGAGTCGGTCATCTCATGCGGGTGAGTACAAGGTGAGTATAGCACGGTAGAACCTGTCTACCAGGCTCCAGTCTACTCAAATCCCTCTGTACAGAAGGTGAGTTCAGGAGCTGCACACTCTTCCAACCAATCGCCAAGGGCAGCGAGTGCCGCCCCCTTGTCGTATTGGTCCGTTGCGACGTAGTGCTGAATGCGTTCAACCATCGTCGAATTGGGTGCTGGTTTGAGGTCGTCCATTAGCAAAAGAAGTAATCGGATTCATTCACCAGTTCGATGTCCAAGGTGTTCTTAATCAGGTCGTCGGGTACTTCTACCCCCACCTCATTGGCCCACTCTTGGAGTACCGGGTGCTTGTACATCTCGGCAAAGTGCAGCCGGATTTGTTCGCCCATCTCACGCATGTCACATGAGCGACCAAGAGTGCAGTCATGGATGACCATGAATGGTTTGTCCCAGTACGCAAATGTGTGGTGGATCAATGCTGCATCTGCTGCGTGAACAACGTTCGGCGCGAGTGCGTTCTTGTGGTGTGCCTTGTCAACCTCACCTGCACCATCAGCCACAACTGAGGTGACGATGCTGCCGAGGAGACGTGTCTTGACTCGCTTTCCTTTTGGCTTGCGAAGGTCTTGTACAACCTCAAAGCCTGATGGCGATGTCCAGCGAATGACATCCTGTGTTTCAAGGATTTTGAGAGCTGAGCTTTGTAGCCAGTTCATTGCATTCACTGGGCCAGGAAAGATGGCCGGAATGGCTTCGTCGTAGATGGCATACACAATGTCGGAGAGCACGCCAGGTTCAGATAGATCTCTGCCCTGATCGACCAACTCCTTACGGATGTAGGCACGCGACGAATTGCGTGAGACTCCATAAGGAACCGTCATGCAAGTGCGCTTCGTCACCTTGCGATTCATCCAAGAATCGTGTGGCTTGTCGAGCAACTTGGCTGCGTGTTCAGCGACTGTCTTGTAACCATCCATCGGCTTCTCACCAGGCGTGAGATTCACGAGGCTTCCGCCGTTGCCGTCCAGCGTCATTGCACTGAGGTGCTGGATGCCGGACTGGGTGGCGTCGATGCCGACAGGCAGACCAGAAGTCCACTTGGTTTTCCAGATGCAACACCTTGCAAACTCGCAGCAGCTCGCCATGAAGACCCATGGCTCAGCCGCAACCTCCCACTCAGGGATGGTCCCAATCGGATCGCGTGCAATGCGTTCGATCAGGGGGAAGTTGTCGTAGGTCCAGTCGATGCGTGCATCCATGGACATCTTGTCGTTGCCGTATGCGTTGCTGACGTTGAACGCCAGGTAGTACGGATCAACGACTCCCTCCTCTGAGAAGTAGAGAAGACTGCGATCAAAGTCCGTGCCCTGTGGGTTAAGAGCGGTGTTGTTGTAATAGATGCGGCCCCGGTAGTCCGCTGAAACCACGCAGTAAAACGCAGGTTCATCGGCGTACTTGTTCGCCACATACATCACTTCAGAGGTGCGCCAGTTCTTTTGTGCGAGCTGTGCGTTGTGATCCTCAATCTTGCGACGAGCACGCTTGTACTCCTTTAGTTCTTCCTCTGTCGGGTGCTCACCTGGCGATGCAGGTGGGTCAATGAATTTGTCACAGCGGAATTTACCAATGGAGATTTGGTGCTCTTTGCAGTGGTTCGCCACCTCCAATACATCACGGTTAATCCGAAGAGGAACGCTCATCAGATTGTTCATCATGCGAAGAGGAAGCTCGCCCTGCTTACATGCGCCCAATGAACGCGACTTGCGAATCACAGGTTGAGACTGCCTGATGATTTCACTGAGATAACCACCCGGTGCCTCATTGGTATGAGCAATCGGAGGGCACAGCATCGGCCACTGACAGAACGCCACACGCTCTGCCTGTTGCGTGATGGTGTCGCGCATTTCTAGGTAGGCACGGCTATACACCAACACAGAACATTTACGCAGCTTGCTCTTCTGCCTCGTCTCAACGGTGAGCCACCCTGTGGCACGCATGAAGATGTCAAGCAACCACCCACCAACCTTGTGGTGGACTGTCCTGTTCCATGTCGGCCACTCAATACCTGCTTTGTTAAATGCACGCTTGAGCACCGTGTTCTTCTGACGTGTGCCTGTTGCAGGGTGAAAGTAGCGCTCTGTGTCCTTGTAGAGGTCACGGTTTTCTTTCCAGTACCAATCAAGACGCAGTTGGTTATGTACTGCCTGTGACATTGGCACCGACAACTCCACAAGCTGTGGATGTGATTCTTTGCCCAGGACATCGAGCCCTGTCTTGGCGATTAACACCCACACAACGTATGGGTCTGCGTCCTTGAGTTTGTTGACAACGGTCTCAGCATCAACTGCTGCCTTGCCTTTGCGTAACAAATGCAACCGTTCCTCGTACAACTGAGTGAACGCTTCTGCAAAGCTTTTGATCAGCACCTGGCCCACAACTGTGGATGATGCGTAGGACTTCTCTCTGGCCTGTAGCTCTTTTCTTCTCAGCGTTTCAATGGCCTCTGTGCTGGCCTCTTGTTCGCGTTTCAGTTGGCGTGCAACGTTGTCAAGCATCAGTTGTAGGTACAAAAAAGCCCCCCTTGCGGAGGGCATAGTCACGAGGGTTGCTAACTCTGTGTATCAGGTGTGTTCCTAGATACAAAAGAAAAGAACATCGAGCCAAAGTGTGGCAGCCAATCCAGTCAGCAAGACCAGTGGCGGAATGTAAGCAGTGAAGGTCATGCTGGTTCGATGGAATGGATCTTGTGAAAGGGCTTGCACTGTGCCCGTGCTATTGCACAGGCGCTGGCGTAACTAGATGCTTGGATGATCCGAGCGTCGGTAATGCCTCTTGCGTTCGCGAAGGAGACGAAGTAGTTCGTCCTTAGCGATGGCGGCAATGAGATCCTGTGACGGTTGTGGTGGTGCATGGTGGCTCCTGTTGACGTTGCTTGAATGCGTTGAAGTAGCCACGCTCAAGGGCAGTGAGAACGGGGTTGGGTTCATTGATCTGCCGAAGAGCGTTATGTTTTGCGCGTTCGCAGTTGGCTGCGATTGCTGTTGTGCCGATGTAGCGACCGCCAGTCATCAGTCCTCGTCAGACCAAAAGTGGTTGTTGAGGTTGGCGCTGTCGATCTCTTGGTCTGCGTAGTACACGCCATCAGGAGTGCAGAGCACCATGCAACTATCCAAGTAGTTGCGGAAATCTGTGTAGTCATCGCATTCATCAGCGATGGAGCTGAGTGCCTCATCGTTGGCGATCCAAAGAGCTACATTCCAGGTCTTGTAGTTGGTCCAGCCGTTGTAAAGCTGGTCAACTGTTGCGGCGTCGAGTGTGGCAGTAGCCATGTGTGGTGCGGAATTGGTGGTGGAATTGGTGACTCAGGAGCGCTAGATCCCGTGTCATGGGCACAAGTTACACACTTATACCCACCTGCGCAATGGCTCTGTTACAAAGCCGTTACCTTCGCCCCTCGCCTTAGCTGATCCTCAAGCATCCGAGCAATCTCACACCGCGCTTCGTATCCACGCGGGTATTGCTTGGCGATCTGCCGTGTGACATCTCGTACTGCCTGTGATCCCTGCTGTTCTTCAATCAGGTGAAAGGCGTACTTGATGCACGCCTTCCACGCTCTGAGGTTTGGATCCCCATCCAACTGTTGAGCCATTAGTCCTGTGTCCGTGTGGGTGTGTCACCTCTTGCCCACGGATCGAAAGTACAGGAACTATTCAGATGTTGGAAGGGAATCTATAGCTCCTTAAGGTTTCCCTCACAATGTTTCCACTTTTCCCTGTTTGTGGATGCGTGTTGCGTCAATCGCTGGACGGATCCACCTGCCCTGTGCTACGGCGCCAGTGCTCTAAAACCTGCTGAGCTTCCTCTGTCGGAAGGTGTTCGTACTCCTGCTTGTGCCGTGCCGTGCCCTGGTACACACCAGTGCGGCATTCGACCAGGTGCTTACACATGAAGCAAAGAAACCCATAACAAGGCTTGTCGCTGCCCTTGTCCTTGGCGATGTTGAGCGTGTCCAGCGTGTTGATCATCCAGGTGCAGTAGTGCCCCTGTTGGTGGAGATCATGCTTGGCACATCTCGCCAGCAGTTCCCCCATAGGTATCCCGAGGAACGCTGCGTATTGCTTCAGTGCCTTGTGATCCTGTTCTGACAGTGGGACCTGAACGACTGGCATAGATCGTCTAGGTGGTGTAGGTGTCGGTTGCTACACAGTGTACATACTCACCGTGCCACACCTTCCCATTTGCTTAACAATGCCGCGATTCACGCGAGTTCATGCGTTAGTCGTCCTTGCCTTGCAAGTCCTTTGCGACCTTGAGAAACTGCTCAAGCAATGGCACAAGGGCAGGGTTGGTTAGATCAGCACCATCAATGGCAGCCTTTGTGATCTCGTCCCTGAACTGAGCCTGCGGTTCAGCAATGCGTGGGTCTTGCTTCGGAGGGAACTTGATCGCTGCCTCTTCGAGCTGTGCTTTGAACGTTGGTGTGTTCATGGCATGGACTACCAGCTCGGCAGCCATACGGCTAAGGCTGTGCTTGTTGTGCTTCGCCAAGGTCTTGAGGTCTGCGTAGACCTTGGGCTGCAGTAGTACCTGAACTCGGTCTAATGCTGTTGGCACAACTCAAAGACAAAAGGTCACTCACAGAATACACACGGTGTGTGTCCTGATCCTCTCAATCAGCATACCAAAGTTTTGTGTAGAGGGATGCAGCCGCTCACGCGCTGGCACTGCTCTAGCCATCCCTCAGTGGCGAGTAACGGTATGAAGCGATGAATAAAGGTATGTGGGTCGACTAGGCCCACCTGATGAGTGTAGGAGGTGAGTAACCGCTTAGTCGAACTCGATCACGCTGAACTCACGGCGTTGGTCTTTGTCGATGATCCACTCCTCTTCGATGGCAAGGATGGCGTCTGCTGCCTCGTCGATGGTTGGGTCTTCGCCTGGCTCCCATGTGATGTCTTCAGGGATGAAGTCGAGAAGGGTGTTGATGCGTTGTCCCATCTCGATGAGCGAATGCTTGAGCATTGCTGCTGATGTCTTATCCATAGTGAGTATGAGTTAGAATTGCAACAGATGTGGAGAGAAATAGGGAGGGGCGCGAGGCCCCGAACTGGTACATGCGTACTACTATGAGTACAAATACTCAGAACATGTGTACTAATACAGCCCTATTGATTCTCATTATCAACCACTATTGAGAATCCAGGGTGGATCGGGCATCGCCCCACCACACCACTAGATCTACAATCTACCGATGGCCTGCCCAAACCCACTGCGGCGCAAGGGTTCTCAGGCGTTCTCAATAAGAGGGTGGGGGGCCGGTAGTACAGCGACAAAGGGCTTTCTCTTATACACCTCTGACGCTGCCGACGAACGATCTAGTGTAGATCGCGGGGGTCCCCCGACCATAAACAAAAACAACAACACACAAAACA
>BCSF01000287.1_pt1 | contig 21174 bp, 34 predicted proteins | sample 1016431 | NCBI WGS metagenome assembly BCSF01 (sample SAMD00045685;SAMD00045686;SAMD00045687;SAMD00045688;SAMD00045689;SAMD00045690;SAMD00045691;SAMD00045692;SAMD00045684;SAMD00045690;SAMD00045691;SAMD00045692;SAMD00045684;SAMD00045685;SAMD00045686;SAMD00045687;SAMD00045688;SAMD00045689, study...
AGTTTTTAAATGAAGCAACTGGTTTACTTGGTTTTAGAATACAAAATCCTTTTGTTGAGGACGGTATTAACTTTAAGATATCAGATAACAAAAGAGCTTTAGCTAACTCTAAAAAATTATTTACAAGCGTTGCTTATAGAGCTGATGCTACATCAGCAGAAATAGTAGACGCTTATAGTAAAGCCAATGAGGCAAAATTAAGAAACGATCAAGTACTGTTTAAGTCAATAGAAGCTGCAAGAAAATTAGGTGTAAGTGAAAGACAAATAAGAAAAATTGTAGGAGAAAGATATTCTTCAAATGAAGCAAGAAAGCTTATAAGAAATCAATTTACCCCAATAAAAGTATCTGACTTTGCTTTTAAAACAATGAGAGATAATTCTAGAACAAGAGATGGAAGTGATGTCAGTAGAGTGGTAAGAAGAATAACCAATAACATATACAGAGGATTTAGTAGAACACCTATATTTGAAAATCCAAATACTTTATTTGAGAATATAATTAACATTGTACCATCAGAACCACTAACAACTAGGCCAAAAACAAGTGATGCAGCACCTCTTATAAGTTCTGCACCTACTGTTACAACACCTATTGCACCGAATGTTGCTCCATTAGGAGGCACAATTTCACCTGGAGACAGATCTCAACTTGCCAAAAGCGGAGATATTGATATAACTGAAGCATTGGTAAATAGAGGATAATATGGCAAGTAGACGTAGAGGTGGAAGAGCAAGTGCTAAAAGAAAAGCGTCAGCTAGAGCTGCGGCTAAACGTGCGTCAGCTAGACGTGCTGAAAAGAAAATTGACAGAAGAGGCGCTTACTTATCTAGTGGTGGTAGCAGAGGTGATAGAATAAAATCTAGAACAGCTACAGGTGGCACAAGCACAGGTAGAGAAAGTGGTATTGCTGCCGCTAATAAATACGATAGAAATAAAAAAGAAAAAAGTTTACAACAAAGCATCGGTAGTCTTGATAGACGAGTTGATAAAGCTTTAGAGGATGGTAATACAGACTTAGCTAAAGAATTACGTTCACGACAAAATAAATTTGTTAAAAATCTTGCTTATGAAAGAGCAAGAAAAACTCCTGGTGGAACTATCCAAGGAAATATTAGAACAAGTGATGGTAGACGTCCTTTAACATCAGCAGGCTTTGATGTATTTCAAAACACTGTCGACCAAGACTTTATAGATCCAACAAGAAAATTACAGAATCTTTACCCAGATGACTTCGCTAAAATGTATCCAATTACAAATGTATTAAAAAGAGGTCCTTTAGCATTTCAAGGAATACGAGCTGCACTTGGTGATAAAGAAAGAAAACAAATACCTTACAACTTAGATGATATGCCTAGTATTAGATATCCTTTAGACATAGGATTTGGTGCGGGTGAAGGTGAACCTTTCTTTGGTGGTAGAAGTAGAGATCCTAACTTTGATAGTTATCCTTACATAGCACCTACTGAAGATGTAATCACGGCAAATATTCCCGGCCCCGATTATGATGAATCTTTTACAGACTCAATAAAAAGTGAAGTTCTTCCAAAACAATTTGATGTAATAGATCCTAGCACAAGATCGGAAGTAGTTGATGAAACTATGGGTGATCTAATAGATTCAGGTGTTCAAGATTTTGATAAATTAGATAAAGAGTTTCAAAAAGAATCCGCAGAATATGAAAAAAGAAAAGCAGAAGAACCAACATTTACTGACAACTATCCTTATGAAGTAGCTAGTAATAAACCAATTAAGTCTCTCTTTAATTTGTTTGGTCAAAACGATGCTCCTGATGATCAAATTTTGGTGGATGCACTTAATGCTGATATGCTTGACGATGGAACTTTTCAAAGTGTTACCAATCCTTCAATGGAAGAACCTCAAATGCAGCTTAGTCCTATTCCTGTAGAAGATTTTCTTCCTGAAATGAATAGACAAATGGAAGAAGATAAGTTTCGTTTAAAAGCAGATTTTCCTTATTTAAATGATGCACAAATAGAGGGTCTTTATAATTATAAAAAAGGAATAGGATCCAAAACTCCAACCTCTCTTGACTCTAATCCTGTAGAATTCGATGACTACATGATTAAAAGAATGTTCTGATGAATCTTAAAACTATCAACATCACCGCAATTATTATTGCAGGTATAACTGTTATCTACAGTTATGGGATGTTAGTAAACAGAGTTGTTGCCAATGAAAATAAAATAAAAGATTTAGATATGTTGCGTATAGACGCACGGCTCTCGGTCATTGAAGCAAATGTTGTAGCGATCAATGATAAAATAGATCAAGCTATTAAGTAGCATTCATTACAAACATATTAGATTCTAGACACCACGTCTGCGTGTAAACAGGATTTATTCCTTGTTCAGTAGCCATATCATAAATACTATTTTCCATAACAATACGTCTTGCTTCACACTTAGCTTCATCAAACCACAGTTCAGCTGTATGTTTAACGGATGGCATGCCGGGCATAGAGATCATTGATATAAGTAACCATATTTTAATCATTACTTATAGAAATAGCACTTTCCTTCTTTAGTTACCATGAGTAATTTTACACCCATTTTTTTCTGTATTTTTGTGGTCATTCTTCTTATCTTATGACCTGCATGTGTGCCTGTTTTTCTTATACTTTCGCTCTTTACATCTATCTTTATCGTGTCTCCTCTATCATTTAGAGCAATCAAGTCGCACGGCCCAAGGCCACTAATGTTATGAAAGACGTAGTAATTTCTTTTAGTTAGCCAGTGCATGGCTACAAGATGGTTTAAAAAACCAACTTTTTGTTTTCTATTCAATCTCTCCCCACGAAGGACCTACCTCGCAGTCTACTTTACAAGGAACTCTTAATGGTACAGCACTTTGCATAATCTCAATAACTTTTTTCTTTTGTTCTTCAGAGTATACAGAAATATCTAGTTCATCATGCACTTGAATTAAAGGTGTAATACCTTCTTTAAAAACATCTATCATTGCTTTCTTTGTTTGATCAGCAGCCGATCCTTGAATTAATCTATTTAAAGCTTTGTATGTCCAAGCACGTCGTATTCTATTCATACCACCATATTCTGCTTCAGCATCTTTAAATGATAATGGTTTATGAATACCATAAGAAGATGGTTCCCATAAATCAAAACGACATTTACGTCCTAGTATTGTTCTTATGAACCCCATTTTCTGTGCTCTACCCATCGTGCCTTCTGTTAATACTTTTACAAAAGGAACTGTAGAATGATATTGTTTAAAAATATCATCAACATCTTCTTTATCTAATCCTAATTGAGATCCAAGTTTACCTTTACCCATACCGTACATCATACCAAGATTAATTGTCTTGGCTTGCTTACGATCTATGCCTGCCATATCAGCAACGACTTGATGAAAATCAGTGTCTGGTTTATTATTATAATCGTTTAATAATTTTTCTACAGAAGCAACATCCCATTTAGTTGACTCACTAACCAGGGCTCCATAATGTATAAGAAGACGAGGCTCTTGTTGTGAATAGTCAAAACATCCCCACTGCTCACCTTTTTCTGGTACAAAAATTTCTCTTATTTTAGGTCCTATATCTTTATTACGAGCTGGTATCTGCTGCAAGTTAGGATTTTGCATACTTAATCTTCCTGATATTGTACCGCCTGTTTCTGAACGTAGCTGATTTACATCTGCATGTATGCGACCACGATAAGAATGTTTTAAAATAGAATCTATAAATGTTGTTCTTGCTTTATTTAACTCTCTTGCTTTTACTATATTCTGTGCGAACGGATTAGAATGTGTTGCTAAAAAGTTTTTATCAAAGCTAGGTAAACCTGTTGGTGTTCTGTTGTATCTTATTTTAAGTTTATCAAAAGCTTTTGCAATTGATAATGGAGCAAGTATCTCCACCTCAAAACCACATGCTTTATATAAGCTAGATAATATCTTCTTCTCTGAATTCTCAAAATCTTTTTTAATACGTTCTGCTTTTTCTGTATCAATGCGCACTCCTTTCTTTTTCATAGCGAATAGAACATGAAACAATTCTGATTCTGTGTTAAAAATATTTAATAACTCCTCTTGAGTTATCTTTAGTTGTAATGCTTTCCATAACTTTAAAGTAACTGCAGCATCTTGTTCAGCGTAAGGACCAACATACATTGGTGGTAGTTTCCACATCTCACTCTTTGCATCTACACCCCACTCTTTTGCAGCTTCATACAATAAAGATTCTGATTTTGTTTCTCCAACATACTCTTTTGATAAATCTTTAAGAGAATAATTAAATCTATTTTCATTTACTAAAGGTGCAGCAATCATCGTATCTATTATTCTGCCGTGCACTTTTAATCCTAAAGCATCTAACCATCCAACATCATACATGGCATTGTGAAATATTTTATCACAAGGTAATTCTAAGATAGGTTTAAGCTGATTAAGAAAAACGTTTTGATCAAAGTTACCACCGCCCTCATGTGCTATAGGATAGTATCCTTCCCAACCATCCACGGCCAACGCAACACCAATAACTCTTCCTTGTTTGGTAGCCCATCCAGGTCCTACACCATTTTTTATACCATCATCTTTTGTTTCTAAATCAATAGCGATTTCTTTTGCTCCACTAAAGTCAGGCACTGTTTCTGGTGGTACCCACTCACTAGGAGTTTGGAAAAGAGAAGGTTGTCTCACTTCGTTCGCTCATCTATTTCCCCTGCAATAGCTGCATAGGCCGCCAAGTCTACATAGCTGTCTGATTTATGTGCATGCATTAGTCTAGCAACTTTAACTAAAGCCATACACATTGCCACATCATGGGGTGTTAATTTTTTGCGGAGGAAAATTGACCACAATGCAGCAATGTTCTCATGATTGGTAAGCTTATCGCCATAATCTTCTTGGCGATCACCTCCAACTAATTCTTTTGCTTGTTCTAAAATATTTTCACAGATCATAACATGTTTTCATTTATTATTTCTTGTTCTCTTTTTTTAATTTCAGACCCATCTTTAGCCTTTCTATTATTTTCTTTGTAAGATCCCCATTTTAAATTACATAATCTATAATCATATTTTTTATCATTTAAATGTAAAATAATTCTTTTTAATTTAGGATTATCATTTTTTAAAAAAGCTGATGCAATTAAAGAATGACAATTTATATGACTGCTTTTTCCATTTTCATATTTTACATACCAATAACGATAATCCGATCCATTACCCCATAAATTAGCTTTTAAAACGTTGTTTGTGTGATTGTTTATTAGCCAAGGAAATTCATCTTCCTTGTTAGGAAACAATAAATCTTTTTTTCCTGTAGAAAATAAAGTGTATCTTCCCTTTTCTACATTATATTTTTTTTCTAATACGGGATTAAATATTTCCGAAACATCAATTGATTTTAAAATATTTTCACAGATCATAGTTCTGTAAACTCTCTATTGGATTGACTCTCAATAATATGTAAAGATTTTTTTGCTCTTGTTGTAGCAACGTAAAACACTCTCCTCTCATCGTCCCTTTTTTGCGCAAGACTTAAATCTGCCTTACGTGGTAAATCTGTTAATACCATAACATTGTCTGCTTCGCCACCCTTAGATGCATGAATTGTAGATAATTTTATATTTTTCGATTTATTAAAGGATGATCTGCGCATTGCTGCATTGATATAACGTTGCATCGATTCTGGTATTCTATCTAAGGCAATGTTCCATTCACTATTGATGTCAGCATTTAAACCATGCCCCACGACCAACGATTCGTAATTATATTTAACTTCTTCACTCGCTGTCTTTATGGCTTCTTTATGACCATGTTCTATATTACCATTACCACTCATGTAATAATAAATATCTTGTGCTGCAAATACATCTATCTCGTTTCCTTCTTTTAAATTATTCCATCCTTGTATTGCTCTAATCATACGATCAGAAATAGAAGATCTATTTTTATATTCATAAAACAATCCCTGGTATTTTAAATCATCTGCTATTTGATCTAATACATAATTAGTTCTTGCTAAAATTAACCACGATCCATTTGTTAGATCTATTTGGTTATTGAATCGCATACGATGACGCTGCACTATTCCCTCTTCTTCTTTTGGATTCCAATTTTTTTGTACACGATCATTAACTTTACTAATCAAGTTGTCTGCTACTTGGTGCACGGCTCTAGGCACTCGGTAAGACTGTGTTAGTATTTCTCTTTCCCCACCTATTAATCCCAATCTTTTTGTATCAGCACCTGCCCAATCAAATATAGCTTGGTCATCATCTCCTGCAATGTAGGCTCGTTTTGAATTACGAATAAGTATCTCTGCCATTTGCCATTGAATAAAACTAAGATCCTGTGCCTCATCAATAATTACAACTTCAAACCTAGGACAATTTTTTTGTTTATTAAATTCTACAATCATATCTGTAAAATTAAATTTACTATGGTTCTTTTTATATCGTTCTAAACCTTTATCTATTTGTTGTAGCTTTTCAAATCCCCCTTGAATATGTTCACCACTACGCATGAACTCATTTGATAGTGATACGTTTTTTATTTTTGCTTGATCAATTATTTTTAAATAAGGATCTTGTGGTAATGAAATACCTAACTCATCTACTGATTTATTTGGATTAATTAATTTAACTTGTAGATAATCAGAAGCTGCTTTGTAATCATCATCATCCATAACATCAGCATTTTTTAATCCTAACATTAAGAATGCCATACTGTGTAGTGTACGAAAATACTTAAAACTTTTACGATCCAAACTAAATTTTTCCATTGCTCTCGTCACTGCCTCTCTTGCAGCTTTTTTTGTAAAAGCAAAATATCCTATTCGATCTGGTGGAGTTCCTTTTTGTAGTTCTGATTCAACAATACTAAGAAGATGTGTTGTCTTCCCGGTACCTGGTGGACCAAAAACTATTTTAATTTTCTGACTTTGACTGTCTTGTAATATCATCTTGCAATAGCATTAAGTTTAATTTTATCATTTTTAAATCGTCTACTAATATTCTTTTTGTTAGCTTCATGTTTTTACTCTCGGCTTTAGCTACGAGTTTCGCAGCTATGCCTAGAGTTTCTTTAATTAGTTTTTCCATTCATCACCTCTAAAATTGTTTTCCCTATATAGTAAGGTATCTGTGGTACCAAACTATTACCTAATGATTTAAGTCGGTCCACCCTTTTGGGTATCCCATGAGCCACTCTACCCATGTTGGGTTCAGACTCCCACCACCCTTGACCCACTGTTCCTTGTCCTTCTTCGCTACTCTCACGGGAAGAATTGAATCTCGGTGTGAATTGATTACGGCTTTGCCACTGTCTTTGTAATCTCTCGTCGTTGGTGTTGGCCACATCAACTTCGGATGTGCTACTTGATCGTTCAAACTGATTGGCATTTTCTTTTCTAGTTTCATTTTCATTCTCTCCTCGGAGCTCGGCCCTCGGCCACTGTGAGCGTCTGGAGTTCTCCACATCTGATTTGGTTTCGGATACACTACTTGTTCTCTCAACGTTGAGTGTGTCGTTCTTCCCTTTCGATTGGTTTGATATTGTTTTTTCAAAGCTTCTTTGCTTCTCGGCGGCAAGGAGTCCATTGCGTTCGGAGTAAGCCAATATCCAGATTCTTTCTCTTTGGTGGTTGGCACCGATGCTCGAAGCTGAAATACTAAACGGCCTAACGGAGTAGTCTTCACTCTCCAAGTCCTCGATAACGGTGTCGAGACCGAGTTTAATGTGTCCACTAACATTTTCTCCAATAACCCAAGTCGGTCTGAGTTCTTTGACAAGTCTAAAATACTCTGGCCAGAGGTGTCTCGGATCTTGCTCACCTTTTTGGCGACCTGCGATGGAGAAAGGTTGGCAAGGGTATCCTCCTGTGATGATGTCGATGGAATCAATTCCATCTGCTTTGAGTCTTTCATAGTTCAGCTCCTTTATATCTTCGTATTGTTTAACATGAGGCCAATGCTTTTGCAGCACTTGTCTTGGATATTTTTCAATGTCACAAAATGCTTTTGTTTCAAAACCTCCAGTGGCTTCAAGTCCTAGACTGAAGCCACCGATACCACTAAATAAATCTAAATGTTTAAGTTTCATAATCTCGTTGTAGGATAAATCCCGCATAGTGTCAAATTAAAAAGGTAAAGTTTCATCATTATCCGAACTATCTTCTTTTGGTAATGGCAGCGACTCAATTCTTTTAAAACTTTCATTATCAATTTCCCATAACCTGGTATTCTTCTTTTCTACTTTTCTAACAACTGATTTTGCATCCCTCTCTTTTAATCGTGCAGCTACTCTTACCGCATCAAAACCTCTGAACCTTTGTTTCTCTAAATACATTAATAAGAATTCCATTTTGAAATATATCTTATCGTTCTCTTCAAAAGCTTTACCATAATTTACTTCATCAATAGTTAAACCTTTTCCTTGGTCATTTACATATGCGTGTAAGTGCTGATCAAATCTACCTTCTGGTGAAACATCATCACCCATTTCAATGATCTCTGCATTATTACCAATCTCTTGTAATTTTATCTTCCAATCTTTTCTTGATAGATCTGGAAGGATAACATTTATTTGATCATAAACAGTTTCTTGAAATGTATCTTGTTTATGTAATGTCTTTGTTCTTACACGAACTTGTCTACCATCAATGGTTATGTACCAAATAGAATTCTCTGTTTGATATTTTTTTATACTATCAAAACCAAACTCAAAATCTCCACCGATACCAAACTCTCTTTTACGACATTGAGAAGAGTCACAGAAGCTGCACATTGGTTGATCTTTACATTTGTATTTGTAATCTGTTTTCTGATGTTGTTTAATTGTTTTATCTACTTGTCTATAAGACAAAGGTTTATTCATGTACTTGTTATTAAACTCAGAAATTTTATTCTCCCAATCATCTGGCCATTTCTTTTTTGCATACACTGAGTAGTGATACAAAACATTATCACGACCACCTTCATCAATACCAACATTCATCAATGTTTCCAGGCAAGGTGGTCCATCAAATCCAGATGTTTTTTTCTTTGTTTTTATTTTTATCTTTTCAAAATCTTCTTTTTTAATTTTGTGTTCATCATATAGATCAAAGAACTGATCCAATGTAGCAGCACTGCCATCATCAAGAAAAGCATAGCGCATAGTATTACTGCTATCAAAGTAAGGTAGATTAAGAAAAGACCCAATGTCTCCTCTAGTCGTATTGAGTTCAACTTGCTTTGGAAATATTTCACAACTGCCATAGCCTAACCCTCCAGCTAATTCCATCAACTTGTTTCGCATGATCTCTGCTGTGATTGGTTCTTCTGTAAAAAGAAATAAATGTGCACCACCACTTTTTGAACGACATGGTACAAAGGGTAGTTTATTTTTTCGTATATTGGAAATTACTTTTTTATAATCTAAAGGATAAGTATCAATGTCAATACAACCCCAAGAACAAGTGCTATCATCTCTAATGGGGATACTTCCCAAACTAGGCGCTTTACCCGCAAGATGATCTTCCCATAATGTATCTGATATAAAACCTCTTTTAGTAACTGCATTGCCTCCTACCTTTCCGTTTTTAATATCACCCGGTGAGTATTGACCATATGCCCTATCTAAACCCTCGAATATTTTTTTAAATTTTTGTGTGCTCATGATGTAAAATAGTTAAATGCAGGCCCATGATTATGCGTTGTTTAAGAAAGCATAAGTTGTAGAACAACACATAATCTGACGAACGGGCCTGTAATCCGTTAACCATTTTCTACAACCTAACTGTTAAAAGGGTACTTTATCTTGTGAAGTTTTATCCTCCTCCATTTCTGGTTGAAGCTTCTCTTTAGCTGCACCCATGTCTTTAGAAAAAGCAGATGCCTCAGTGACATGCGCTTCATCTGTTAACATAGAGTCCAACTCTATCTTCCACTTATACCAGGTTTTATCTCCATTCTTTGCCTTCTCTGATTTAAGAAGATAAGAATGTGACCACATTGGTGGAGTAAAATAAGTTCCTTTTGAATTTTGGATCTTCAAATTTTTCATTTTACTATTCCAATTTCTACTTGGCGTAAGCTGCGATGACTTCATTGAGATCACTGCTTGACTTGTTTCACCCTTTCCCCCCACGATTAACACAAAGTAATTAGCTGTCTCTTCGATGTAATTACCTGAGTTATCATTCTTATAAAACTTATTATCATCGCCACGTATCGTGTCATTCATGACTTCTTTTGATTGGTGCACGGCCACAGGACCTTTAGCGCCACTACCAACAGGAGCCCACTCAACGTAAGTCTTATGATAAACACAAGGGATAACCTTAACCCCTTGATCACTAGGCCACCAATCTCCAGTGACAGAATTAAGCACATGACCTGCACGTAGTGCATCATCATTTTCTAACTCTGGAGACATAGCTTGTAGAAGTTTTAGTCGAGGAAGCTGCAGATCATCTGCGCTCATCTCTTCAAATCCTGTATCAACTCCTTCGAATTGAGACATAATAGCAACAGCATTGTTGCTTTCTTTTTTCTGAACTTGTTTATTCATAATTCATACCTCATTGTTTAAAGTTACGATTGCTTGATACTGACTTTATTAAGCCTAAAGGCACCAAACAATTTCTCATCAAAGTCTACTCCATCTCTGGATTTTGCATTCAAGTACGAACGTAATGTACTCGGATGTATTGATGAGGTTTCATTCGGAACGAGTCCCGAATCCTCTGCTAGTTGTTTGAATTCCTGGGCTACTTTGTCTTCACCTTTTTTGAAATCCACACTAACTATGTTCTTTATTATATCACCATCACCTTGATCACGCACCCAATTATGTGCAGCATCTTTATTTTCTTCTTTAATACTACAATAGAGTTGTTCTTTTGTGGTGACTTTAGATCCGTCTGTTAATTTTAATTCAGACACACCTTTTGATTGAAGAAGATCTGTAATGCTATCAGCTAATACTTGCTCTTCCTCTTTTAATTTTTTTATTTTTACTTCTGTCAATTCAATTTGTTCTTGAACAGAACGTATGCGTTCAATCTCTGATCCTAATTGACCAAGAGCTTCATCATCTATTTTATTAAATGATTCTGTTGACACATCTTCAAATAGTTTTGTTATGTTATTCATATGCTCTCCCATATTTTTCTATTTACTACTTGCAATTTATCTCATAGTCAACTATAAAAATAAAAAATGAGTGAATATAATTTTAAGACAAAGCCTTATGCCCATCAGTTAGAGGCATTGAAACAAGCATATAACAAGGAATACTATGCTTTTTTTATGGAAATGGGCACAGGTAAATCTAAAGTATTAATTGATGAAATTGGTGGATATTTTTTACAAGGTAAGATTGATTCAGCATTAATCATTGCACCTAAAGGTGTGTATCGTAACTGGGAAAGAGGAGAAATACCCACACATTTACCAGATGAGATACCTTATACTATAGCTGCATGGAGAGCTCCAAGTGAAATGACAAAGGATGATAAGAAAAAATTAAAAGATATAATTTATCCTAATGGTAAGTTAAGAATTTTATTAATGAACATTGAAGCATTGAGTGGAAGTGTTGGGATAAAATATGTGACACAGTTCTTACACAAAAATCGCACACTATTAGCGATCGATGAATCAACAACTATCAAAACACCAACAGCATCACGTACTAAAAACGCTATAAAAATCAGTAAGTTAGCCAAGGTAAGACGCATCATGACAGGTTCTCCTGTTACTAAGAATCCATTAGATGTGTATGCGCAGTTAGAATTTTTAAGTCCTAATATTACACGCCAAAATTATTGGGCATTTAAATCTCGGTATGCTGTTATGGTACGCAGGAATTTTGGAACACGGTCCACGAACCTAGTTGTAGGATTTCAACGGCTACCAGAATTAAATACAATCATAGATCAATACTCTTACCGGGTATTAAAGGAGGACTGTTTGGATCTACCAGAAAAAATTTATACAACAAGAACGATATCACTTACATCAGAACAAGTGAAAGCTTACGAAGAGATGAGACGTTTTAATATTACAGAGATGGATGGTAAGACAATGACAAGTCTTAGTACCTTGGCAGCACTTATACGTTTACACCAAATAACTTGTGGTCATGTAACGTTTGATGATGGTGATACAAAAGAAATAAAAAGTAATCGCATGAATGAATTACTTAACATCCTTGAAGAAGTGGATGGCAAAGTAATTATTTGGGCGAACTATAGATTTGATATTAAAAAAATTCAACAAACATTATCTGAAAAGTTTGGAGCAGATTCTGTTGCTACATATTATGGTGATACAAAAGATAGAGATCGCCAGGATATTGTTGAAAAGTTTCAAGATAAGAATTCTTCACTAAAATATTTTGTTGGTAATCCTTCAACAGGTGGTTACGGTCTAACACTGACTGCAGCTCATACTGTTGTATATTATTCTAACTCATATGATTTAGAGAAGAGGATGCAATCGGAAGATAGAGCGCATCGTATTGGCCAAGTAAATAAAGTTACTTACGTTGATATGATAGCTGAAGGTACAGTCGATGAAAAGATTGTGCGTAGTCTTCGTAGTAAGATTGACATCGCAAGTGAGGTGATGGGGGAAGACGTTAAGAACTGGGTTATCGAACCCATTAAAAAAAGAAAGGAGTCCTAATGGACACAACTAAATATAAATCAGTTGCTACGAAAATGGAAACGTACAACAAAGCAAAGATAATTGCTAGTCATTCACATCGCTCAATCGGAGCGGTGATCTCTATGTTAGTAGATCAAGAATGGCAAAAGCAAAAACCAACAATTAAAAAAGAACTGAAGAGTGCAGCATAATGAAATGGATCGCTATTGCGATTGTCATTAGCACGGCAATGGTGATCTATTTCTCTCCCTATCAAAGTTATATGAGAGATTGCTTGGGAGATAAACAATACTGCACCTGGTATTATTATGAAATTACGAAGGAGGAATCGTGGTTAAGAAGAATACTCTTAGAACTAGGCTCATGAAGGAATACGAAAAAGTTTCCAAGGTAGCAACCCGAGAACCACGCAATGGTAAAGAGGTTGCTACTCGCTTGAGATGGGAGCGCTTGTATAAAATTATGATAAGGAGGTACACATGAGAAGTAAATTTGAAAAAAAATATACAGACAGAGACTTAGATCTGATTGAAAAGTTAAAAGAAAAATTTTCCTACACACAAATTGGTACTATCTTTGGCCGTAGTAAGAACTCTGTACTCGGAGCTGCTTACAGACGTAAGTTAAAGAGAGGTCATCAAGTTGTTAAAGATGCAAAACCAAAAAGAAGAAGACATGAAAAGATTATAAAGTATTATGACACGCATCAAAGGAGCTGGTGATGATATGTTACAACTGCAAAGGAAATGGATATGTCAAATTTAATTGGGAAGCGACTGAATCAGTTGAGCAGTGTACGGTTTGTGACTCACAAGGGGAACTCAATGAAGATAACTACTACCACCAAACCTGGACAGAGGGCACTGAAGATTCCTTGTCTGTCTACTACGGACCACCTCTTGACCCGGAATCATTCAAAAACTACAAAATTTATAAAGAGTAATCCCGTAGTAATATTTGACGGCGAGCCACCTTTTTGATACAATGCCGCCAACAAAGGCGGTATTATGCCATTACGTTTACCTGATAGTCCTGTAAAATCTATCAGACGTTGCTTTAAATGTAACAATTTATCTGTAGAATTCTGGAATCCAAAACACAATCGCAGCTATACAGTTGAAGAGTGGTTGACTATTTGTGAGGATGGTAAGGAATCTTTACGCAAGATTCTCAGACCTATCGTTGAAGATCCGAAGTGGTTCTTCGATTAGAAGTTTCTCCCAACGATTCTTGGTAAAAGAATCAGCGACTTGTTCTTCTCTTTTCTCTTTGTATCCACTGTGATCTGCTCTCCTGGTATTCCATCTATTCTTTGGTGATCGTTTTTTTGTTTGTCCCATCACCTTCCAGTTGACTGCTTTCAAGCTACTACCTGGCTCTGTCTCCAAGGTATAGGTGATTATCTTTTCACCGCCCATGGCTCTCCATACTTTTTCACATCTTGCATAGAGATACGAACACGCATTGCGTGGAGCTGGATCTTTAATACATACCCGTAAGATCTCGAGTGTCGCTCCATTATCCAAGGCCCTCGCCACTGGTCTGCCACAAATCGCTACACCTACCAATTCATTTTCCTTGAGAACGCCTAAGCTGAACTTATGCCCGGCCGTTTTTTTATTGTGTCTATGATGTGATGTAACGAAGTCGTTCGCAGCTTTGAGTGATAAAGGGATTGTTCTATACGCCACACATACCTTCACAGACATTATCAAACATATCGTATTGTTCTTTTTTTGGTTTGAACTTTACCTGGTCGAGTGGTTGTGCTGATCGGTGCAAGAACAAAGCGTCTTTTACATTCCGTGATCCGTTCCTAATCTTCTTATCGAAGTCTACAGCGTCCGCAAATTCTTCCGGGCGATTGTCTTTCATGTCTTGCCAATGCGCATCATCATGGAAGGGGCAGCAGATACACGCTGACTTGGTAGGTTTTCTATGCCCACGCTTCTCGAACCAATCCTGGCATTGTCTTCTATTAATATTTAACTCGAGTAAAGGCCAACGATTGATGATGTATTTATCTCTTGCAGGTTTCATTCTTGCAATCTCATCGGTTGAGATCCCTATCCATTGCTCTACCCATACATTTTTCTTGACGTGTTTATAATACCCCACGCCTAATAGCTCACGGATCTTCTTTCTAATTGGTTGAATCTTGTAATCGTTTGTGCATTGACGCATTAACATTCCCTTCTTTCCTGTCTCTGCATTGACTGTAAAGAATGGAGCGGTTGGGAATCTTGTCCCATTGTCCACGGAATTGACCATATCGTCTCGTATGTTTCCCTTCATCACTCGGTATACTGGGAAAGGTAATTGCTTTTCTAACCAATCTAAATACTCATAGACTCCAGGAGGTTCATATCCTGTATCAGCAAAAATTGCACAGTCAGGCATAGGTTTAATATGTCCTTCTGCTGCCATGAGTGCCATGGTTGATGATTGAACCCCAGCTCCAAGTGATAAGATTACAAGCTTAGGTGTTTTGTCGTGCTGTGGTAGTAATGTACCGAAATATTTATCATTTTTTAGATCCAAAGTATCTCTCCCCTGCTATAAAAATCATTAGTGCTATAAAAACTAGGACTAAAAGTATTAGTCCTAGCAAAATATTAGTTATCATTTGCCTCTGCCTTAATTACATCGTCAAAATACTTGATTGCTTTACCATTGTCAGTAAAAATTTCTCCGTCTTCTACTTGGAGTAGTTGCCACTGGCCTTTTATTTTAACGACAATTGTTTTATTTAATACAGATATTTTCATTATACTCCCCTATCAATTTGAAATTCATATTGTTGATCAACCTCTTCATAATCAGGGTTAGATGTTGATGCTATTTCTATCGCTGTGTCTTCATCCTGACATTGAATAGTCCACGTTGATATAACTCTACTTGCTTGAACTACTGTAAAGACTGGTAGTTCTTGCTCTTTTTCTTGATGGTCCAAGGCCCACGCTCCTGTCTTACTCATGATAGTTTTCTCCTTCCATTTCCTTTTGACATGGGTCATTGAGATAATGTTTTTTATAACTATTTCTTTCATCCCCATAAAATTGATCCCATTCTTCTATGTAACGTTCTTTACTAGAACAAATTTCTTCCCAATAAGACAAGTGTCTATCAGTAATCTCTTTAAATTCTTGTAAAGATTTAAGTGAGGAATCATAATCATCCCCACTTAAAAAGTAATTCATTTGAATATCTATATCGTAAGTGTTGCTCATGCTACCTCCAAGGTTTTAGGTTCATCAGCGTCATTCCAATAGTCATCATTGATTATAAATTTTATCTCGTCTTTTACATCATAAAACTTATTAACAAATGGTTTGTCAAAGAAATCATATAGACATTGAGTGCTTTCAATCTCATCCATGATTGCAACTAATTCAGTAAACATTTCTTCGTTTGATTTAGCCATATATTCTCTCCTTTTTTGGTTAAACTATATACTAATTATCCCATGTATACATCAATGTCAAATAAAAAAGAACCCCCTCCGATGAAGAATGAAAACACCGTTGAGGGGGAAAGGGAGTGAATAAGACACTATCTATACATCTTTTAATTGGTTATGCAATGCTACTGTATAGTTTATTTTTATTTCAAAATTATAATTAACAATAGTAAATAGTGGTGTAGCGGTGTAGCGGTGTAGCGGTAGGTAATTAATATATACTTATCAATAACTTAGACTGTTTTTAACCGCTACATGACCGCTACTTCTGAAAAAGTGGTGTAGCGGTAGAATCTTTGTTTTCTGCGAAAAATGTGTTATAAGGGGGTATGAATATAGAAGAAATTAGAGACAAATTAACACCAAAACAGATCAAGTTTTGCTTATTATTTGTTCAAGAAGGCGACACAAAAACAGCTACTCAATGTGCAATAGAAGCTGGATACTCAGAGAATAGGGCAAAGCAAGAGGCCTCAGAGTTAAGGAAACATCCAGGTTGTATGGAATACATAAGAGAACTTCGCAATCAAGAGGAAAAGAAATATGAAGTTAATCTTCATAAACATTTAAAACGATTACATCAATTGAGTGTAGGTGCTGAAGAGAAGGGTAATTGGAATGCTGCCGTTACGGCTGAGAAATCTAGAGGTCAAGTGGCAGGTTTATATATTGATCGCAAAGAGATTATGCATGGTAGTATTGACCAATTGAATCGTGAAGAAGTTGATAAACTATTGCGTGACATGGACAAGAGATTGTCTGTTGAAGGGAGCTTTGAAGAGATAGATGACAACAAAACCAGAGAGCAGATTTTGGAAAAGGATCAAGGATAAGTTTACAAAAATAACCTTGACAAGAATTGAGGCTGTTACTCCTCTAGGATTGCCTGATATCCTTGCTGTTTATAAGATCACAGATAAGAATAGAGGACAGTTTTGGATTGAGCTTAAGGTTACTAAGGGTAATCAAATAGGGTTGTCTAGTGGACAAATATCATGGCATATGAGCCATAATACGAAGGGCGGAACTTCGTTTATCATGGCTACCCCCCTCGGAGGGGGAGGGATGTCCATATATTCTGGAGCTAGAGCCTTGAGCCTAGCAAAAGAAGGCTTGCGCCTTGAACCCTGCGCCTTAATCCATGAGCCTTGTGACCTTGAACCCTGGTTCTTGGACCATGTGCCTTGAGCCTTATTACATTTTTTTTTCACGTGAAACATATGACTTACTCAAGCTGCAAAAACGTTTCAAACCAGTTTTACATTGCAGCTTGAATAAATCATGCAGCTAGTGAGCTGCATAACTTACATTTTGTATATTGATATTCCAACAAGCCCGGCAAGACTTACATTCATTGTCTTGTTTCCCGGCCGGGCAACTATATCCTATTGGCTTCTCATTCTTGCTTACAGTAGACGTTAACCCCACGTTGGAGTGGGGCTTACCGTCAATCATCGTAGCTGACACACGTACAGCCAGGTTTCCCGGGAGTGAACCGCCTTCTTTGTAGAAGGTTTTCAGGATCCCAGCTTCTCTAGTCGGCAGCCAATGCTTAACTGACGGCGTGCGCATTGCAACAGCTACGATTTTTTTCAGGTGATCCACCGACTGTAAGTCCCCGGAATCATGCCACCTGAAATAAGGTATTTTCTTTCCATAATTATTGATCAATAGTACCATAGCATCAACCCAATTAGATTTGGTGATCGCTTCAAGTCTGTTGGCGTGAGCCTGTTTAACTCCTGGAAAAGTGTACCGCCCTTTTAAAGCGTAACACATTGAGCACGTACTATTCTTTATCAGTCTAAGCTTTGAGCCTACGCTACAATCAAATGCGCTTAAGCCATAGCCATAACCAGGCATTTTGCTTGGATTACTTAATCCTCCTACAATTGCCTTCGCTTCTTTTATATTCATATTCACTCCTATGTTAGGGCCAAAACTCGGTGGTATATCTACCCCCACAATTTAATGTGGCTAACGTTATTTGACCCTATCTATTATATAAGATATCATGGGAGTAATGTCAACTAAATAATTAAAAAAAATTCTTGAGCCTTGAGGCGGCTGAGCTGCTTGGAAGCTGCTTGTGCCCTGGTCCTTGAGACCTTGAGCATTAATACATTTAAAATTTTAATTGGCTGAGCTGCTAGCTGTCAGCTACCTGGGAATGTAAACCAGGTAGCTTCGGGAGTGCCCCTCTATATAGAGGGGATAACTGAGAGTTTAGGATCCGTAGTAAAGATAACTCCACTTCCGTTCCCTTCATCATCTCTTGAGGCTGTGATCCAATGACCATCATCAAACACTATTCTTACATTTGTTTGACCATCCTCAAAAAAGAATAACTCTTTATTTTCTTTTTCGGAGTGGTAGTAAACATCTACTATCTTTTTACCGACAAGAAAATCTTTTGCACGTTTGCCCCACGCAAGTTTTAATTCTTGCGTGGACATTTGATCAAGAGGTTTGGATGTCATAATCAGTCTCTATATCTATTAGAACTTCGTCCTCGTCTCCGTCCTCATGAACGCATTCCCAAGATATATTTATATCTTGAAGAATTGTTTTTTGCATTCTTAGTAATGCTTCAGCAATTCTTCTTGGGCAGTCCCAAGCCGTGTTGAAACGATAGATTAAAGTTCCATCACGTTGCTCGACTTCAGTATCAATAGCATTCCACTTTGTACCCCAATTCATGATACTCCAATCATACCAATTATCAGCACCATACTTATTCATTAGTTCTTGGGATCGTTTCTTTTGCCACTCTGGTTTTGCATTCTCTGATCCACTTACTGTATCAGACAATTCATTTGGCATTGGAATCACATTATTAAAATCAAATTCATTATCATCTGATTTCAACATAGTCTGTAGTTTTTTAAGTTGATTTTCTTTACCAACAAATAAAACATTATTACTAGTCCAATTAGGCATAATCACTCCTTATGTTTAATTATATATTTGACTTAACATGGGATATAGCCCATAGTCAATTATTAATTAATAAAAAAGGAGTTAATATGGAAGCAACTGAAAATATATATGGCACTAGCTTACAAGGTTATATCAAAGCTAGCTATGAACAGCTGTTAAAGGCATTCGGTCCACCTAACCCAAAGCTATGTGATAATTATAAAACCGATGTTGAATGGGCTTTTGAATTTGCCGATGGTACTGTTGCCACTCTTTATAATTGGAAGAATGGTAAAAACTATAATGGTGATGATGGCTTAGAACTCAATGACATTTACGAATGGAATGTAGGTGGTAGAAGCGAGAAGGCTGTTAGTAAACTATTAGAAAAATTAAGATCATAAAATAAGAAGGGGGCATTGCGCCCCCTTTTTTAATTGGTCAACCTTGTGACCTTGAGCATTAATTCATTAATCTTATCTTGCCAAATTCTTCTTAACCAGGCATCAGCAAGGTCAGTTTTAACAAGTTGCAGCTCTAATACCTGGATCATATTTAATAATCTATTTTCCATTTGCACTCTCCTTAAATTGCGAAGCCAGGCAAAAGCCTGGCCCCTATTGAATACTAGCCCTAAGGCTAGTGGTATTCGATAATAATCACTATGATTGTCATGTGACCTCCCTTGTGAACGTTTGTTAATATTCCTAGTTTGTTCACATATGTATACTTTTGGTTGGTCTTTAATCATAATTCATAGTTCCTCCTTTTTCAGCTTCATCTCTGTAGGCCTTGCATGACCTCACCTACAACCTTTTCACGACAAATCATGTCCTACATAATAACGCTACTTCAGTACTAAATTTTAGACCCTCATCCATTTGGACATACCTTCTAAAACCCATGCCTTACAACTTTGCGATTGTTGTTCAGCCAAGAGAACAATAAGTTGATCGACCTATTGTTTAAAGCTAAACAAGGTATAGGATAATTCCCATACCTTGTCAACACTTTATTTAAATTAAATATCATATTCTCCGAAATAATATTTACCCTTCTTTTCATAAATAGAGTCTTTAATAGTTTTGTATTTCTCTATTGTATCCTCTGAGCATTCCCAACATAAAGAAAGCTTTATTAAATTATCGTCTCTTAGATCAGCCCCTTGCTCACCTAAATTAAATTGAATGTAATCTAGTAAAGTATCTTCATCTTCTAAAATGCTTTCATTAACTGATAGGTTAATGAATTCTTGATCCGTATTTCTAAAAGTTGCTATCACATCTAGTCTAGTATTTTCTAATAACATTTTAATTCTCCCAATTAAAATAGATGAGCCACTTGTATTAATACAAGTGACCCAAGAATAAAAACAAATGCTACTCTAAGCATTAGTCTAACAGTATCATATATGCATTTGCATTAAATTTCATAAACCAATCTAGACCGAGTCTAACATTCTCGTAATCTTCGAATTGTTCACAACCTTTAATCGTATCATATATTGAAAGTTCAAGCGCATTTAATCTTGCTGTCTCTCCACTATATGGATTTTTAACAATAGCGCCTTCAGTATATATTTTGATAGCCCCCTTAAAAGGGGGCTTATCTTTTTCTAGTTTAATACGCATCCGCATACCTCAACTTTTCTTCTTCAAGTTCCATTGCTAACCATTCATCAGCCGAACGTTGAGCTTGTTCGATAGTTTCAATATCGTATTCAGTAAAACAATTTACATTTTTACCATCTACAAATACATTGAAAGTAGCCGAGCCATTCCAAGAAATTTCGATATTATTTTCATATTTGAAAACTACATCAGATGTTAAAATTTCTCCACTTGGCCATTCTACTTCATATTTAGGCACTATTATTTTACCCATTCAACACCCCCTATTTTGAGACTTGTTAAAGTCTTTAGGTTAATAGACCTCCAAGCGTCTCTTGGATTGTCTTTATTCTTCTTTAAAACATTTACATCGATTACCTCGAGTAAATGCTCACGATTACCAAGCAACTCACCACCACTGAAAAACTTTTCATTAGTAGGCAATTTACAAGTCATTTTTCTTTTTTGTTTATTTGCTTTCACAAACTCAACAGAAAAAAAACTATTCTTAATTGCTTTTTTCATTACATTCTTATCAAACATAT
>BCSF01000288.1_pt1 | contig 21135 bp, 41 predicted proteins | sample 1016431 | NCBI WGS metagenome assembly BCSF01 (sample SAMD00045685;SAMD00045686;SAMD00045687;SAMD00045688;SAMD00045689;SAMD00045690;SAMD00045691;SAMD00045692;SAMD00045684;SAMD00045690;SAMD00045691;SAMD00045692;SAMD00045684;SAMD00045685;SAMD00045686;SAMD00045687;SAMD00045688;SAMD00045689, study...
GAGGAAGGAGTAGAATACAATGATACAACAATTATGGAATACTTCGAAAGAGACTTTGACCAAGCTGTACATGACGCAAGGTCATTTGTCGAAGAAGAAAGTATCGATCCTATTGCTTTTGGCTGTGTTATTAATATGGCTTTCAATCTAGGACTACCTAGACTTTCTAAATTTAAAAAATTCAAAGAATGTCTTGATAAACAAAATTATGTTTCTGCCAGTACAGAGATGCTCGACAGTCGTTGGGCAAATCAAGTGCCACACAGGGCAAAAGAACTGGCAGAGACAATGAGGAATATATAATGTTAGGTAAGTTATTAGGTGGCGATTTAGTTAAAAATGTTGGTGGAATAATAGATTCTTTGCACACTAGCGAAGAAGAAAAAGCACAAGCAAAAATAAAATTAAAAGAAATTGAAGCACAAATAAACAAAGCTCAATCTGATATTAATTTGGCAGATGCAAAATCTGTAGCTGGTGGTTTATCAGGTATGTTGCAACGATCATGGCGACCATTAATAGGTATGTCATGTGCTTTGGCCATATTTTGGGAATATGTCTTAAAGCAATTTCTTATGTTTGTCATAGCTACATTTAGCTTAGAGACAGCACCTTTACCTGAATTAGACATGGGTACACTAATGCCATTGGTTATGGCACTTTTAGGCATGGGAGCTTTACGCACTTACGAAAAAAAAACTGGGGTATCTAAGGGAGTACAGTTAACGAGGTAGAAGCACTACTACGCAAAGCAAAAAAAGAAAATAGAGAGCTTAGAAAAGATAACGAAGAAAAGGATCTTCATATTAAGTTTCTCAATGAACGCCTCGATAACTGGGCAGAGAAAAATGCAAAACTAAGAGAAGATATACGCAATGTCACTGTAGACGATGTTATAGCTTTTCAAAAATCAAAAGCAGATTTTAGTTTATCACAAAACAAATCACTAACAGAACAATTAGAGAGACAGGAACAGAAAAAATTAGATGGCAACTTATCAAGGTAGAACAGTCAAACTTAATAAACCCATGAAGGGCGATGTCAAAAAGTTCAAGGTGTTCGTTAAAGATGGTGACAAGGTTAAAAAGATTAACTTTGGTGATCCTAATATGAGCATCAAGAAAAACTCACCTGCACGAAAGAAATCTTATTGTGCGAGATCAGGTGGGATCAAAGGTAAAAATAATAAATTATCCGCTAATTACTGGTCTCGTAAGATGTGGAATTGTTAAAGGAGTAAAATATGCCAAAGGTAGGAAACAAAACTTTTAAGTACACAAAAAAAGGCAAAGAAGAAGCTAAGAAGTATGCCAAAAAGACTGGCAAGAAAATGAAAAAGAAGAAGGGTTACTAATGCCTTTTGCAAAGTATAGCAGTAAACAGAAGAAACTAGCTAGAGTCGCATCACCTAGAGATAAAATTACTGGTGCAGATTTTAAGAAATTAAAAAAAAGAAAGAAGAAAAAATAATGCCAAAAAAGAAAGTACCTGAAGGATATCATAGAACCAAAGATGGTAGAGTTGCTAAAAAAGGCCTCTATTATTACATGAACAAAAAGAAAAAAGCTGGTACAAGCAGAAAAGGTAAAGGCACAGTATCTGACAAGGCCTTAAAAAGATCAGCAAAAACAGCAAAGAAATAATGAAACCACTGCTATTAGTCAAATGGATTGATAGCGGATTATGTGATCCCACATGGATTGAAGCTAGTTCTTACGAGAATAAATCTATGCCTATTTGCTTGACAGTAGGTTGGCTTTACAAAAAAACCAAAGATAAAACAATATTGTTTTCTAGCTACTCACTAGACAATAATGAGTACAAGGAGGGCAATGAAGGCACAATACAAATTATTTATAATAAATGTATCTTAGAGGTTAAGGAGTGCCGGATAGACACCCCTTAAAGGATTTTATACGTTTTTATACGTTTTCACTTTCCTATAGTTACTTGTAAATTCCTGACTTTACTTGTTTTTACCCTCTATTGACCAATTAAAACATAATTGGTAATGATGTTCAAGGATAAAAAAAAGGTTGATAATAAACAATAATAAAAATTTTATACGTTTTTATGCGACTTTTGATAATATTTTTGTAATCACAGATCCTTTATTATAACAACGTATACATTTATATATCTGTGCGTGTAGAACAACTTGCATCATCATAGCTCTCGTGTAGTGCCTTCCGCACCTACGACATTGTTCTATCTTTTTTGGATCGCCTTTTTTATGTTTACTACCCACTAGCTATCTAAAGTATTCATTATAGATACAAGTTTTTCTTGGCTTGTACCTGCATATCGAAGGACTGATCTTTGGTCTGTCCAACCAATCAAGGTCATCAATTCTTGCGTAGATGCACCGCTATCAGATAACATAGAGGCCAGAGTATGCCTTAATGCGTGTCTGCCTTTAAACTCTTTTATACCTGCAAAATCTAACATTTTTTTCCAACGAGGCATCAAACCTCTATCGGTGTTTTTAGACTCTTTGACATCTCTCCATTCAAATAAATATCCATCTTTATTATCTATCGCATTAATAATCTTAGAAAGATTTTGATGTATAGGAACTGTCCGCCAAGTGCCTGTTTTGTTTTGAAATATTCTTATAATATTATTAGATAAATCTAAGACCTTATTGTCGTTTTGGTCTAAGTCATTCCAATGTATTCTGAGTGCTTCACTTATACGACACCCTGTAAACAAAAGAAATGAAAACAATAATACAATCTGAAAGTCATCGTACTCCATACATTTTTTAATTTCCTCGTAAGTAAATCTAACCTTTCTTCTATTTCTAGGATTTAATACTTCAAAATATTTTAATTTAACGTATGGACAAATTCCCTCTTGGTGTGCGTAATGCAACACTTTCCCAATCGGTATCATTACATTTGTATTTGCTGTATTAAACCAACCTGATACCATTTCCCGTTCTCGTAAATCATAAATTTGACTAAGTTTTTTTCCTTTATATTTTTGCAGTTTTGGATATCTAGCAAATGCTGTATTTGTAATATCAATTTGTCTTATTTCGGTAACTAATTTTTTACCTAAAATTTTTGCGTTATGTCTATATTGATTATATCTATTAGGGTTAGGTGAGTTCATGTGATCTGATATCATTTGTTCAGTCACTTGACTAAATGTCATAAAGTTTGGATTTTTTTCAAGGTATCTATCTTTAAGAATACCTAGTGTACGAATTTCTATATTCATACATTCTCTTTCAGCTTCTGGCCTAGAAGATACACCTTTAATTATTTCGTAGATGTTTTGTTTTTCTGTTTTAAAACGTACTAATCCTCTAGCATAGTAATAAGTTTTATTATTACCTCTATTTGTAGTCTTTGTTTGTTCGTGAACAGTTAATTGATTGTTTTTAATTGTACCTGACATTCTTTGATCCTTTCTATATCAGAGGGATAAACAACAGCTCTGCCATTGATTTCTCTGTTTAAACAAGGTTCGTCAGGAAACTTAACTCTAAGATCGTTTAGATGTTTTTTCAAGGTTTTTATATTCATGCTCCAATAATTAGCCAATTCCGCTAGTTTCATTGGTTTTTCTAAGTTGCTCATTATACTATCTCCATTTCGTTTATGGTTATTACTTTTAGTGTGGTCCTACCCAACACCATTTTTTCGCAGTTATCTGCTTTTTCTTTAGAAAATTTATAAGTATGTGGGTATACCTTATCGCCGTATTTATTTTTATAGGCAATTTTCACCAACACACCTTCATTGTTAAATTTTCTTTCATCTACTCCAACACTTCCCCCATTTTTCCACATAGGTTTTTGTATCGTTATTGTAATCATACATAGACTCCCTTCTCTTTTACTGATGTTTGCCATGCTGATATAATGATCTTGGCATTTTCTCTTTTTAACAAATTAGTTTCTCGTTTCTTAAATCTCTCTGACTCATCTTTAATGTAGTTTTTAAAATCTTCACTAGCTAAAGCATTTCGTCTTTGTTTTGTAGATACTGTGATACCTTTTTCTTCTTCTTGTAATTCTAGTTCAGCTAATTTTATATCCCTTCTTACTTTATAAAATTCTGCTTGTTCTTTAGCATCAACAACATCTTCAACTGACTCTAAGTCTAATAAACTTTCTTCTGCTTTTAATTCTAGTTTTTTGCTAAAGCTATTGGGAGTAGTCACCATTCTTATGTTTTTCCTTTTCGTGTTCTAAAATGTTTTCTAAATTTTTTATATACACAAGATGATTAAACTCTTTATCTACTCCGGCCATATCGTGGCACAATCTACATAAAGGAATTAAATTTTCGTAGTAATCTAAAAACTTACTTGAGCCTGAACCTTTATTTCGATAGTGGTGAGTATCTACTGCAAAAGTTTTACAATGTGTACAAAAAGCATCTTCAGGAATTTTCCAATTCCTACCTTTAAATAAAATTTTTGTATATTCTTTCATGTCAAATCCTTCAGTATAAAAAACTGTTAAATCTCTAAAAGTTAGAATCATCTCTTACTAAGCTGATCCCCAATCGCATAAATCATAACTGCAATGAAGATCAGCACTAACAATTCCAAAGACTCAATAATTAATGACAACATTAAAATGGTGCTTCTTCTTTCTTCGGCACAAACTTATTTATCTTTGCATAAAGTTTTCCTTCTTTGCTTTCTAAAATGTCTATGTTTAGCCAATGATTACCATTCTGATCTTCTCGCCACATATCATTATTATTGATGGCCTCTCTCATAAAATCAGTAAACTGATCTTTTCTTAGACCAAATGTAGCTTTTACAAATGGTTGTTTTGGCTCTTGTGGGTATAAACCACTTACTAAATCGTTATCTTCCATTGTTTACTCCTTTGTTAGAAATTTCTTTTTTTGATGCTTCGTTTGCATCGTCATCACTTGCCAAGCCATACAAAGATTGTAGGCCATATCTTTTTGCATAAGTAATTGCTGATCCCATTTTTTGTGGGTTGTCTTTGTCAGGCCCATTTATTAATACAGGCACAGTACATTCTAGTGTGTCATCACCATTAATATGTCGGACCACAGTATGCACAAAAATATCTCTATAAAGTTCTTGGTGTTCTACAATAGAGCCATTTTCAGATTTTGATTTTTTTAAGAGTAAATTTTCTTGTTTCATCGTCTTGTATAACGTTAGGCCTAACTCAGCACCTTGATTAACTGCATTAATGACACTTGTTAAGTCAGCATAACTACTTTTAAAGTGTGGGTTAGTAGATTCTTTTAATGCTTTCACATTCATCTTTTGAAACTCAGTCATAGCTTCTTTTAATGTGCTAGGCATATTTGTTTCTGTTTTTGTTGGTTTCTTCAATACTTCCATATTTCCTTCCTCACTTTCGTTAATTCTTTGTCATATCCCCATAACCAATCATCGAGTATAGGAACACAACCTTTTTTAATATCTTCATGCGTTTCGCATTGAGATAAAAAACTGTGCATTGAAATTAAAATGTCCTCAAAATAACTCATGGACATTTCTTGATTTGTAATATCAAACCATTTTGTTTTGTAGTTGTCTTTTGCAACAACACAATAAAGGACCTTGTTAATTTGGTTTGTAGCTCTTGAATAAAGTGTTTGTTGTAGAGCAATAGAGTGTGTTAGTTTTGTCGGCATACGACCTGATGACTTTAAATCTACTTTGAAATAATTTTCCTCATTATCTCTAAGACCGAAATCTGTATAACCCTGTAAAGGTATATCTAATACTGTAAATTCCTGTTTTTCTTGGTAATCAGTAATGTGGTAATCTTTTAATTCACTAATAAAGCCTTCAATGTAAATAGGTATATTATTTCTCTCTTGATCTTTTTTATCATCGTGGTGGTTTTTTAGGACTTCATCAAATTTATCTATGGCATTAGCACAGGCTTCCTTATAAGAAACACCATCAGCTAATATTGACATAACTGCTTCTTCAGAAACAGTGCCTCTTTGCATTGCCGAGCTTATGGACCTATATCCATGAATGTAAGTAATATACCATTGGGCCTTATTATTAATAAAAGAGCTAACTCTACTAAAACTTAATGGTAATAAGTTAAATTTTTCAAAAGGTTCTTTACTTAACATGGTTTTCCAAATCTGATGTGTTTTTAATATGTAGCCATACAAACTTATGACTGTTTTTATTCCTTAAATTTTCTCGACATTTTTCCTTTAATTTTTTTTCTTTTGATAAAAGGTCTTTTCTTTGCTGAACACTAAGCATGGCTAACCTCAGAAACTTTGATGTTATTTTTAGGAGGGTTCTGAGTATTCGATATTTTTTGCGGGATATTTAATAATGTTATTACGAATATGTTAGCCATATTCGTGAATTTATATCAATATGTTGGTAAAATCAAGTAAAAATGATTAATTAGAAACCAGATGATTAACCATCAACAATAGCAATATCATTTTCAGCATAACACATATTATATGTGACCAATATTGGATATATCATGTGGTAATCTATTGGGCCAGATGCTTCACCTGAGAGTCGTTGTGTTAAAAAATTTAATTCAACTTTTTTGGGAGTTAATTTTGTGACATAACCAATATATCCAGTCATGTGTTCTTTACTAGTTCTAACAAAACTATAAGCGTTTATAAAAGAATTAAGACCTTTTGATTTTTGATTTATGTCAATATCATAAACTAATAAATAATTTGTACCTTTATCCAATAATATTTTTCTATCTTCTAATTTTTCATAATGATTAGGAAAAATTACTTTTTGAGGATCTTCCTCTTGTCTACCTGACACAACAGCTTTTTCACCTTCTGGATAATTAACATGACCAACTATCCAATAAAAAGGTGTATATTCTTCAATAAATTTTCCTTTAGGTACTTTTAATACTTCTGAATATCGAGCAATATTAGTTAATGACAATGATTGTTTATTTGACATCTGTCTACTAATTGTAGCTTTGTCAATTCCTGTCATTTCTGACAAAGTTTTTGGACTCGTAATACCCTTATCTTGTAAAATATTTAAAAAGGCTTTATTCAAATCTAATATTTCTCTTGGTTCATCATAATTGAGTTTGTTGTTAATTTTAATCATATTTCTCTCGCTTTACTATTTATTTCTATAAATTACTGTTAATTACTGAGTTATAAAATATAGAAATTTATATCTTATACAACAACAAAATACGAATTTATCAATTTATTGTTGTAATAATAAATAAAATACATATTCTCAGATCAATCATGGGGAAAAATGAGCCAAAAATGGTAGCAATGCACTTTTTTGTGGCTGATTGGATAAGTGGAACTCGTGATTTAAGTTGCCAACAACGAGGAATATATATCGACCTTCTTGCCTTTTCACAGTCTAAAAATGGCAAGGGCCTTAATTCAAACCTAGATGATCTTTGTCGCCTCGTGCTACCTTACGAGCCTAATCAAGATAAAGCTGAACAGTTAAGAGCAGATTTAATCTATGTCATTAATAGTAAATTTAAGAATATAGAAGGTAGATTTTTTAATATAAGGCAACACCAAGAGTTTATTAAGTCAAAAGAATTATCTGAAGTAAGAAGTCAAGCAAGGAATAAAGCTAAACTTAAAAAAGTTGATACAGTTTTGTTGCAACAAAAGTCTGACAAACCATATAAAGATAAAGATAAATATAAATATACAGATAGTTTTAATACTATGTGGAGTAAAATATCTTCAAAAATTAGAACAAGATCATCAAAGCCAAAATCATTAGAAAGATTTAACAAGTTAAGTGATGAGGATAAAGAAAAAGTTATTTCAGGTTATCCAATTTACCATTCACAACAAGGTGAATTTACAAAATCATTAGAAAGTTGGATCTATAATCAAATGTATAATGAGATTGATATGCCTTTAACAAAAGAACAGCAACATGACGCTGATAAAAAGATTAGACAATCAAGATATGAATTAGCAGTGAAGCAAGGTGGACCTCTTTATTCAATGTCGATAACAGAATACAACAAGTTAAAGGAAGAATTTGGCCAAGAAACGCAAAAAGAATAAAAAACAAAAGTCATTAATTGTTGAAGAACAAAAAGATTATGGCGGTCATCAGATAATAAATGTTGATGGAAAATATATTCGTTTACCAGATTACAAAGAAATTGTAATGACTTCTGGTAGAGTTGAATTAAAAATAAAATCTGTGCTTCACAAATATTTTTCTAACAATCAATTATGTCCAAGTGATTCAAAAATTAATGCTCTACGGCATTTAGCCGGGGAAAAATTAGAATATTTAAGTGTTTGGGCCGGAATAACAAAAAGTCCAACACAAAATTGGGATAAAATTGAAGGTTTAGTTGTTGGTGGTCGTGATTTAATAAATTTATCTTCGATAGACGCACATTCTGAGTTCAATAAAGCTCTTGGACATTGTAAACCACATGAAATGATTATTTATGATCTTGTAGTTGAGGATAAACCTTGTGGCAGAAAAAATATGGACCGATTGCGAGAATGTCTTGACAATTTGTGTCAATTCTGGAATATATCTTAGCCCTGTTTTTGATAGTTTCTCGCTTTCGGCAGGGCTTACTTGACAAGAAATACATTTTCCCTAAATTTTTCTATCTTTCCTGTTTTTTACTTTCTATTTACCATGACAAATTAACGGGCTTTGTGCTATAAATCATTATAGTCGATATCTTCGGCTCAAAATTCCAAAAAAATTATGATTAATCCCTATCAGAAGTTATGGGAGTCAGCTTTAATCCGGCTTTTATTAGATAGTTTAGGATATTCAAAGCCAACATTTAATGAAACGGATAAAAAAGTGAGTTCTATAGCTAAAAATTGGTTAAGAAGTACGTCTTTTATTCATATTTGTGATTTAGCTGATAAATCACCACTATATATTTTGAAAATTTACAGAAAAATACATGACAAAATTAAAAAAGAAAAAGACTTACAACAAGATCAAGTTGCAAAATATCTCAGATTTTTACTTACATCAGAACAATGATGAGCTATGCCAATTTTTTATTGTGCGAGATGATAATAATAAGCCAAATTTAGTCATGGTTTACAAAAATTTTAATGATGAAAAAGAAATTTTAGAGTTTATAGAAGGTATCAGAATAGCCGACACAGGTCATTTAAGTAAAACCCTACATTAAATACATACTTAAAAGCCCTATAAAGAGCTTTTAACTATATATTTAATATTCAATTTTAAAAGTAAACTCTACTTTTAACTCATCACTATAAATATTTTGTTCAGCATGATGTTTTAAAATAGAATAAAGTTCACCAAGATCATAACAATTATTATCTGTTTCTAATGTTTTTTTTGTTATTTTTGGTTTCTTATAATCTACATACTTGCCTTTTTTGTTGTTATAACCACCGTTTCTAATATCAGTTTTAACAACTTTTATATTGTCATATCTAAGCATTATTATTTACCTCCTTTTCTTTTATTTTTTTACATTCGTGCATTTCCATTAATTCTATTTTATCGTCAATATCTGCATTGCACTTATTACAATACCATTGATTATATTGTGTTTCGTCATCATCTACATAAGTTCCGATCCACACTATATTTGTTTTGTATTCAGTCATTGTTCAACTTTCTAGCTTGTTCATCTGTTATTTCTTCATAATCCCAATCGTACATACTGCACAATTCATCTAATGTGCTTTCTTTATGTCTTTTTAACATTAAAGGAGTAAATTCATCATCATTTAACACATCATCTTCATGTAAATCAATTAATGTTGCTCTTAATTGCTCCTTGTTGTCAAAAATATCTTTTTCCCAAGATTGCCTACATATTCTAAGTATTTTAATTGTTTCTCTCTTTCTTTATATCCCCGGGGATCTACAAACCCAATAATTTCTAATTCATCTTTATGAAAAATTAATGTTGCTTCTGATTCATTATCAGTCCAACTATCATCATCATCTAATATTAGATATTTATTACCGACATCATGTCTAATGACTGTGCCTGTAATGTCTTGGTCTTTGATTTTAACTCTAGTTCCTTTAATCATTTATCCTCGCTCTCTTTCTTTTTCTTGATTATCTAAAACATCTTTCCAATAAGTTGAAACATTTTTAATCATAGCTTCACTTAAAGGAATTAGATGTTTGATATCTATTTCTATTTCTGGATTATAATCATCAATTACTTTTTGTAATTGTTGCTTTTCTTGTTTCTCATCTAGTTTTAAAAAAAACTTATTATTGGAATATGTTATTTTCATTTTGTGTTTATTCCTAAAATAACTTGTTTACATTCTTCTAAAGTGTGTTCAGTAGCTACCCAATCTGGCATTTTATCTGAATATGTTAATGATAATATCCATCTAAACCCGTCTTTAAATTCGGTTTTACTACATATATATTTATTATCATTGTGTAATATTTGATAATAATTATTAGATATTTTATTAATTTTAGTTTTAATCATTATTATTTACCTCTACCGTTTCTATGTGATCTCGATACTCCCAATCATCTTTTTTAGTATCACCTTGCCAATTCTTGTAAGCCTTATTAAATGCTTCTTCTTCATTTTTAGCTTTAACTAAAAACAACTTTTGAACATCATAAGACAAAACAATTTTGTATTCTTTACTCATTATTATTTACCTCTCTATCACTTACAAAATCAGCAAATAAATCTTGAGCTAGTAAACTGCATTGTTCAGCAAAATAATCTTGATTACTTGAAACAAAATTATCCCATTCATCTTTTGATATTTTGTATTTATTTGTAGAGTCTAAATGCTCTAATTCCATATATTGATATAATGAATTAATTGGAATTAGATAATTTTCGTCTATTTGTTTTTTTAATTTTTCTATTTCAGTCATTATCTTTATCCTTACTTTTTTCACATAAGATATTTTCTACTGTGTCATCGTATTCCCATACATCTTGATTTTTATGATGGCCTATGCCTTGTAGAGCTTTATCTTCAGCGTGTTCATAGTCTACAGCTTTTACTGTGTAGCTTCTTTGAACTGTGTAAGCTAAGGTTATATTGTATTTATTCATTGTTTCTCTCTTTCTAATGCATTTTATAGCTAATATTTTTTGTTCTTCTATCCCAACACTTTCTACAATTTAAACATTTTCCGCCCTGGTGTAATGCCGGGCATGAAAAACCGATTGGTCTAGCTTCCTTGTGAACTGTTGACGTTAATTCGAACCCGTTAGGCTTAGGCCCGTCAACCATAGGGCCAGAAACACGAACTATTAAATTATTAGGAAATTTACGAACACTTAAAAAATCCCTAATAAGTTTATATTCCCTAGTCGGCAACCAATGTTTACAATGAGGCGTATTTTCCGCAATCTTAACAATTTTTAATAATGCTTTGATATTCGGTAAATCCCCGCTATCAAACCACCGAAAATATTTTTGATCTTGTAATTGGTAAGACATTACATAAACAAAGTATGGGCTTTTGATATGGTCTAAGTTTGTGGCCCGGTTCTTTTTAACTGAGGGTGTAGGATATCGGCCTCTGAAAGCATAACACTTTTCACAAGTAGAGCCTTTAATTTTTCTTACTTAGAACCTACATTACATTTTTCAGCGTCAAGCCCAAAACTAAAACCGGGCATTTTTGACGTTTGGCCAAGCCTAATTAAAGTATTCATTTAATTGAGGCCTTTATTAATCGATAGCTAATATAAAAAAATATTGCTAACTGTAATAAATCTAATCCGTTTATTCCGTTCATATCGTTTCTCGCTTTCTCAATAACTTAGTTATTGATAAAAGGACCAATTAAGATCCTTTTATAAATATCTAATCAGTAATATTTTCTAAGTATCGAATATCTTTTCGAACTTGCTTTAATGCCTTAGTCAATGAATATAAATGAAATGTATTTTTATATTCTATTCCTTTGTCATTAATTGAGATCTCAATACAACCGTTATTATATGTCATCACAGAAGCGAGATACTTTCCGAATATGTATTCGCTATCGTAGGAAATAGGAAAAGCCATATTATACCGCTTTCTGAAATCTACTATATGATCTGATTTTATGATTATCTTTTATCGGTTCATATATCTTTGGATTAACGCCAAATTTAGATTTAAAGGCATTTATAAAAATATTAGCGTCGCAATCTTCTTCTAAATAAACAAGATCATTATTAATATAAGAATATTCAGATACCTTGTTAAATATGTTTAGTTCTTCAAGTTCTTTCTTTTGAACTTCTAACCAACCATGGCCCGGATCTGAATAAAAAGTATAAGTTTTATTATTCATATTGTTTCTCACTTTCTGAATACATAGGTATTCATATAAAGGCCAAAAGGCCTTTATAAAAATAACTAAAGTTCTTTACTTTGAATTACTTCACAAATCTTATCGCCGAATTCTTTTAAACTATTTTCGACGTCATCAGAGATACTGCCTTTATCAGAGTTAGTAGCAACATAATCATCAATGCTAGTTAGTAAGATTCTTAGTTCTTCTAAGTTTAGTTTTTTTAAGTTTATATTTTTAAACATAATAAAATCTCGCTTTCTTGATTGTCTTATTAGAGCATTTTTGCAAATGTTTTACAAGTAATAAATTGTAAAAATAGGAATTATTTGTCAAATATGAATATTATTGAATAATATTAAATTATGCTAATTTCCGGCTAATTCTTCACCAAATAAATCAAATTATTAATCAAATACTATTAATTAAGTAAACAAGTAAAGAAAGATGAATAGAGAAGTAGTAAGAAAGATATATAGAAGAATAATTGTTATTTGTTTGGATATTGTTGATTTTATTGGGTTATATTATAGAACCATTAAATTATATTTGGCCCGAAAGATCTGACATCATAAAAAACAACAAAACATTTTACAAAAGCCTAAAAGGAACCAACAACAATATATTTTTTGTATAATTATATAAATTATGCGGGTTTTATGCGTGTAAATATATAAAAAGCTAATAAAATCAATGCTAAGAACATCATTGACAATTATTTTTAGCTAAAAACATAAAATTTAGTCTAAAAATTTTTGCGACAACCCCCATCGCTTTTTTTTTTATAATTATACTACCCATTTCAACCCAGAAACCATGTCCTAAAAGGCTTGGTGCTGGTGAGAAGAATCGAACTTCCTACTCCGTTCTTACCAAGAACGTACTCTACCAATGAGTTACACCAGCATGAAGATAGAATTTACTAAATATAAAAAAGATTTACCAGAAGGTAAATTACATTCAGAACTGACTATTCTGAATTGGACACGACAACAACAAGAACAGAATAGGATTTGTCTATACTGTGATGATTGGGGTTCTTTTGCTATACAGCCAAAAGATGCCTACAGACAGTATTACTTCCTATGTGGAGATCATTACTCAAGTGAAAAAACAAAAAAAATCGAAAACAGTTGATGTATTCGCCTTAATGGTGAAGCACATGAACGAAAAGACACCTGTCAAACAAAACTCAGGGAGGGGTTTAGTTAAGGACAGCACAGTGGCACGAATACAGGATATATATGGTGGGGATAAGAAAGCTAATGAATGAACACCATAACCATTCCCTATAAGCCCAGAGAATTACAACAACAGGTTCATAAGAACCTAAAAAGATTTAACGTATTAGTTTGTCATAGACGTTTTGGTAAGACAGTTCTCACAGTCAATGAGCTGATTAAGAAGTGCTTACAATGTAAGCTACCACGACCTCGGTATTATTATATAGCACCGACCTACAGTATGGCAAAAAGGATCGCATGGGATTACTTGAAATACTATACATCGGTCCTACCTAATATGGACTACCATGAAACAGAATTAAGAGCTGAACTACCCAATGGTGGTAGAATACAACTACTTGGTTGTGAAAGACCACAAACACTAAAAGGTTTATATATCGATGGTGTTGGCTTAGACGAGGTTGCCCAAATGCCTCCGAAGATGTGGACTGAAGTAATCAGACCAGCCTTATCAGATCGAGAAGGATTTATGATTGCGATTGGTACTCCTCAAGGTCATAACTCTTTCTTTGATCTGTATAATCATGGTATGCACAATGAGGGTTGGTATGCTACGAAGTTTAAGGCATCAGAGACGAAGGTTGTCAAAGAAGAAGAACTAGCCGAAGCAAAGAAATTAATGCCTCCTGAGATATATGAGGCAGAATATGAATGTAGTTTTGAAAGCTCTGCAATCGGAGCTATCTACTCACAAGGACTGAATAAAGCCGATGAAGATGGCCGAGTCACAAAAGTACCTTATGATCCTACATTAAAGGTTTCTACCTTTTGGGATCTGGGAATGGCTGATAAAACCTCGATATGGTTCTGTCAGCAAAAAGGCACAGCAATACACCTTATAGACTACTTTGAAGATAGTGGTGAATCCCTAGAATATTACGCCTCAATCCTACAAGATCGAGGATATATCTACGATACACACTACCTTCCTCACGATGCTAATGTCCGAGAGATCGGAACAGGTAAATCAAGAGTAGAGATCGCACAGAGTTTAGGTCTATCGACCAGTATTGTGCCGAAGATGAGTATAGAAGATGGAATTAACGCAGTCAGAATGACGTTATCACGATGTTATTTTGACTTTGAAAAGACAAAAGATGGATTAGATGCCTTGAGACAGTATCGATGGGCTGTCAATGACAAGGGCGAAAGCAAAAATAGACCACAACACGACTGGACTTCACATAGTGCAGACGCATTTAGGTATTTATGTACGGGATTACAGGAAACAAAGAACTGGGCAACACAAATTAATTATCCGAAATTAGGAATTGTATAATGAAATTAACAAAAGAAAGATTAAAAGCACTTATATCGCAAGAGATAACAAACTCATTAGGTTTTTATGGGGGTGAGTTATCTTCACAGCGTAAAAATGCACTAAAATTTTACCTAGGAGAACCCCTGGGCAACGAAGTAGAAGGCCAATCACAAGTAAGATCACAAGATGTACTCGAAGTAGTGGAAAGCATACTGCCTAGTATGATGAGAATATTCACACAAGGCGAAAGTATTGTCAGATTTGAGCCGACAGGACCAGAAGATGTCGCTTATGCAGATCAAGCCTCTGATTATATCAATCATATCTTCAATAAAGACAATAATGGCTACAGTATCTTGCACACAATGTTTAAAGATGCCCTTATTTCTAAAAATGGCTTTGTAAAATACTACTGGAAAAGAGACAAAGAGCAGAAAAAAGAGTCTTATGAGAATTTAAATACTGCTGAGTATCAAGCATTATTAGCAGATCCTGAAGTAGAGGTCATTGAAGTTGAAGAAGGCGATATTGATATTGATATTAACAATATTGACATCAACGAAACCAAATATAACGTCACTGTTCAACGAGTCAAAGAGTATGGTCGTATTTGTGTAGAGAATGTTGCACCAGAAAGTCTATTAGTCAGTAAAACTGCAACCTGTTTAGAAGATTGCAACTTTATTGGACAAAGAGTTTTTAAAACAAGATCAGAACTTATTAGTATGGGCTTTGACAAGAAGATTGTCAATGATCTGCCTGTAGCTGATGAAGAAATTTACAATACAGAGGCAGTCACAAGAAGGTCTTATGACGATGAAACGATGCCTCAAGAGTATCAAAACATTGATCCCTTACTGACACGAGTTTCAGTTGTCGATTGTTACATGAAGTGTGACTACGATAACGATGGCATCGCAGAACTAAGACACATTGTAGTTGGTGGTTCAGGCCCTAACGCCTATCACATCTTAGAGAATGAACCCATAGAGCAAATACCTTTTGCTATGGTCACAGCTATTCCAATGCCACACCGATTTTATGGTTTGTCAATTTACGACCTGATAGGTGACGTACAAGAAATTAAAACAACCCTATTACGACAAACCCTAAATAACGCCTATCTACAAAATAACGCAAGAACTGTAGTTGTAGACGGGCAAGTAAACATAGATGATCTCCTTACTTCAAGAGCAGGGGGAATAGTTCGTGCAAAGTCAGCAGGAGCAGTGACTCCCCTTGCCTCCCCAAACTTTATGCAAGAGGGTTTGGCCATGATGGACAAGGTAGACAACATTCGTGAGTCACGATCAGGTGTATCTAAAGTACAAATGGGCCTTGATAGTGATGTCATTAACAAATCACACACAACAGCAACTAGTGCTAATGTAATGATGAACGCATCAACACAAAGAATAGAGTTATATGCTCGTAACTTTAGTGAAGGTGTCAAAAGAATGTTCCAAGGTATCTTACAATTAGTTTGTAAGTACCAAGATCAAGAAAGAATTATTAGACTACGCAATCAGTTTGTACCGATGAACCCTAGAGACTGGCATGACAAGTACAATGCAACAGTTCAAGTAGGATTAGGTACAGGATCACAAGATCAACGACTAGAAGTATTAGGTCGTGTCCTTGCGGTACAAGAAAAACTTATTGCTACGGGTGGTATGGGCATCGTAGATCCTCAAAAAATCTACAACACCTTAGAGAAATACTTAGAAAATGCTGGGTACAAAGATGCTTCTCAGTTCTTTAATAATCCAGCAACTAGACCACCACAACAACCAAAACAAAAAAGACCTGATCCGACTATGCAGTTAGCACAGGCAGAGTTACAAAGACAACAAGCTAAAGATCAAGCTGAGTTGCAACTAAAAGCTAGAAAACAAAAGGTAGATGAAGAAATAGAGAGAGAAAAGCTCAATCTTAATCAACAAAAACTAGCTACAGAAATTTTAAAAACAGAAGAAGGTAATCAAATACAAAAAGAAAAGTTAGCTTCTCAAATATTAAAGGAAGGTATTAATTAATGTTTCCATTTGGATCTAGTAGTTTAGCTCAAAACATTATTGACTCAAGATTATCAGGTGTATCAGCGTCAACACCCATGCAACCTCAAGATATGAATGAGTTTGGTGTATTTAGAAATCCGTATTCCCCGGCAGGATTTTACGCTAATGAAACTGACGTTAATCCAAAACCCGCTTTTACTCCTCCTACTAATGATGAAGAAGGCAATCCAGTTTGTGATAATGAAAATGGTTATTATTTTGATCCAGTAACACAGTCTTGTAAGTTAGTTGAGCCAGAGTCTACAGGTGATGGTGGTGGAGATAACAATACACCCCAGCCAGTATATCAAGGGGTAGGAACAGTTTTTAGTCCGGTACAAAATGCTTTTGCTAATTTAGGTTTGAGTGGTAGTACAGCAGATGATGTTAAATCATATTTTGGATCAGGCGAGATAGATCCTTATGGAACAGGATTCAGTGGATTAATTAAAAAATACACACCATTGGGCCGATATTCTACATATTTAGATACAAATAGATTAGTAAGTGCTGGTGTTCTTGATAGGGCAAATGATGGAACATTAACTTTTGCAAAAGGTGGTAACTTAGCTCTAGCTAAAGCAAACCAAGCCTTTGAGCAAGACCTTGCAAGAAAACAAGGATTAAACTTAGACGCAAAAGCAGATCAACCTTACGAGGATCAATATGGTAATGAAATATATATGGTTCAAAGCAGAGGTGACAAAGCTGATGATATGGGTAATGTTTATGCTGGTTTAAAAGTTAAATCACAACCATTTCAGTCTAAATTTGGTGCATCAAATATAGTTTCTTATACAGGAACTGGAAGTGGTGACTCATCAAAGGGTAGATCAATGCAAAACTTTAATAGAAGGCAAGAACAGAAAAAATATAAAAACACAGCACAAACTGGTGCAAAGTCTGGTTTTAGATACGGATTATAATGGCAGATAACGAACAAAAGAGAAGCCAACAAGCAAAACACATACTTGAAGATCCAATATTTATAGAAGCAGTAAACACAATTCGATCCGACCTAGCTAATGAATGGCTAAACAGTGATGTAAAAAATTCAGAACAGAGAGAAAACATCTTTATTATGAGAAGAATGTTGGAACTCGTTGTGATGCAAATCCAGTCCGTCATGGAAACTGGTAAAATCATAAAAAAATAGGAGAAATAAATGGCAGAACAACCAGTAATGGATTCTGCAACAGAAACTCCCAGTGAATCTGTTGCACCAAAGCCTACGTCTCGAAATGTAAACGAGACCGCAGAACACTTGAATACCCTGCTAAACGCCTCACAGGCTCAAGAGACTGCTAGTGAAGAATCAACAAAAGAGGTAAGCGACTCGGAAACGAATATCGAAGATGCTTTTGAAGATGATGAACTAATCGATCAAATTGAAGATGAGCAACCATCTGAAAGTAGTCAGGAACTTTATAAAGTTGTTGTCGATGGACAAGAACAAGAAGTCACCCTTGATGAACTTATGAAAGGCTACTCACGACAAAGTGATTATACTCGCAAAACTGAGAAGCTCTCTCAAGAAAGAAAAACTCTTGAGGAAAGAAACGCAGAAGCCCTTAGAAGAAGCGAGGAGGCTAAAATCAAACGAGATGAATACGCACAAAATCTTCGTTTATTATCTGAACAATTAAAGGCAGAACCACAAGTTGATATGGATCAACTGTATAGAGACGATCCTGCTGAGTATGTTAGAGTTAAGGCTGACCAAGATAAACGCAAAGAATTATTACAAGCGTCTATCCAAGAACAGCAAAGATTACAGGCTGAAAAACAAGCTGAGAATGATAAAAAATATCAAACTTACCTTGCTGAACAGCGTGAACTACTTACTCAAAAACTTCCGATTTATGCAGACAAAAACAAAGGTCCTGAATTTGTGAAGAACTTAACAAACTATGCTAAAGAGATTGGTTATACCGATCAAGATATAGCACAGCTTGTAGACCATAGAGCAGTAATCATGTTAGCTAATGCTTATCGTTATGATAAACTTAAAAGAGCTAACCTTAAAAATAAAAAGGTTACTAAAGTTTCTAAGGTTGTTAGTTCTTCTAGCCCAAAAGTCTTAGATGATAATGAAGTTGCAAAGCGTATGAAATCTAAAAAAGCAACTCTTAGAAAGACAGGAAAAGTAAATGATGCTGTTTCTGTTTTACAAGAGATGTTCTCTAAATAACAACAACATAGAAAGGAATAAGTAATGGCACAACCAACCAATACTTTTGATACCTATGATGGTGCAAATTCTATAAGAGAAGATTTAGCTGATGTAATTTACAATATTTCACCGACTGAAACTCCTTTTATGAGCAACGCATCAAAAGGTACAGCAACAAACACACTATACGAATGGCAGACAGACTCACTAGCTGACGCTGGTGCAAACGCACAAATCGAAGGTGATGACTATACAGGCGATGCAAGAACTGCAACTGTTAGACTTAACAACTACACCCAAATCTCTGCAAAAGCAGTAACTATTTCTGGTACTGACGATGCAGTGGATAACGCTGGAATGTCCACACAAATGGCGTATCAGTTAGCTAAGATGGGTAAAGAACTCAAGCGAGACATGGAAAGAGCATTAGTAGGAATCGAAAATGCAAAAGTCGCTGGTAACGCATCAACCGCAAGAGAAACTGCTTCTGTTGGAACATGGTATGGTGGTAACAAACCCGGAACATCATCTTCTGCTGGTAACTTCTCAACTAATGGTTCACCATCAGCAACTCCTGCTGGTACAGGTGCTACAGCAATCGCTGGTGGTACTAACAGAACCTTTACAGAGGCACTATTAAAAGCTGGTCTTTTAAAAGCCTTTGAATTAGGTGGAGAGCCTGAGACAGTAATGATGTCACCATCACATAAGCAACTAGCTTCAGCTTTTGCTGGGGTTGCAACGAAATACAAAGATGCGAGTGACAGAGTATCAATCGGTACTACTGACATTTATGTATCTGATTTCGGTGAAGTAGCTTTCGTACCAAACAGACATCAAAATGCAAACAGAGTAGATATCCTACAAATGGATATGTGGAGTGTAGATTTCCTACGCCCTTTCCAAACCTCTGATCTTGCAAAGACTGGTGACTCTGACAAGAAGTTACTCTTAGCTGAGTATGCTTTATGTGCAAAAGCACCAAACGCAAACTACGGAATATTTAACTTAACTGCATAATTATTTGTAGCTAAAGGACTGGGGGTGTTTAATGCACCCCCTTTACATATAGAGAGGAACAAATGGCAATATTCAAAAACAAAAAACATACATCAAGGTTGTTTAAAGTTGTAGCTAACGCAAAGAAATCAGACCAAATGATTTCTAAAGGTGACGGTAAAAAACAATCTAAGCAAACATCAATGGGTGATCGTAAATACGATCCAATGTTAAGCATTTCAGGTAATCAAGGTTTATCCATGAAAGATACTGTTGATGCGATGATAGCTAAAGCGATAAAGTAATGGCAAAAAAATTCTCACTGAACGATTCTAACGATCAGTCATCAGTTAAGACTAATCTTATTGTTGATGAAGCTGAGAATAAAATACATATTGAAAACTACCAAGATCAAGCAACTATCAAAGAAATCCTAGACTCAAATAAAAAGGCACAAAACGAAGGTGCGTATAAAGCAAAAGCATTTGAGCATGAAAAAGGATATCGTGTTGCTAGACTGCCTAACATTGTAGTTCATCAATTAGCTAAACAAGGCATCTTAAATTATAATGGAAAAGTCTTAGACAAGACTAGATTTTTTCGTTGGTTAAACGACTCTGATAACAAACATTTTAGAATATATACAGGTAACTTATAATGGCACTAGACACATACTCCAATCTTAAAACTACAATAGCAAACTACTTAAACAGAGATGATCTAACTGCTTATCTAGGTGACTTTATTACCCTTACTGAAGCAAGATTAAATAGAGAGTTGCGAGTAAGAGAAATGGTTAATACTGATACCTCAATCACAACAGTTGCAGGTACACAAAGTTATGCCTTACCAACAGGATATATAGAAGCAACAAATGTAATATATCAGAGCGATCCATATTGCACATTAAGATTTATAAACAACAGTGATTTTTACAACAAGTATAATGTCAGTCAAACTAGAGGCAAACCTACATATTTTACTATTCTCGGTACAAATATTCTTTTAGGTGTAGCACCTGACTCGGCTACCACCTTACAAATAAATTATTATAAAAACATAACTGCATTATCAGATAGTAATGCTACAAACGATATTTTAACAAATTACCCGGAACTATATTTATATGGT
>BCSF01000289.1_pt1 | contig 21103 bp, 22 predicted proteins | sample 1016431 | NCBI WGS metagenome assembly BCSF01 (sample SAMD00045685;SAMD00045686;SAMD00045687;SAMD00045688;SAMD00045689;SAMD00045690;SAMD00045691;SAMD00045692;SAMD00045684;SAMD00045690;SAMD00045691;SAMD00045692;SAMD00045684;SAMD00045685;SAMD00045686;SAMD00045687;SAMD00045688;SAMD00045689, study...
AAGACAAGAAGTTGTCTGTTGGTGCTCTCGAAACGTTATTAACTGGGAGCGAGAGATTGAGAGCGCTCGGAGCTTCGCTGAGTTCCCCCATCACCTTGATATGATCATTGATTAATAAACGACACTGACAACGACAAAAGGACAAACGACATGAAATCAATTTACGTTCCACAGAATCTTGACCAAGCAAAAGAGATCGCTTCACTCCTCGATGACCGTAATCCGGTTGACCTCCTCAAGTGCCACGCTGCTTTTGGTGGTCACTTCAACGGAGACATGGGCCTTGTGTCAACTCAAGCGTATTGCTTGAAAGGTAAACCTTCACTTGGCGCTGATGCGATGGCCGGCATCTGTCGCCGCTCCGGACTCGTCAGATATATGAGGATTACTTCTTGGGCGATCGATCACTGCACTATGCACTTCACCCGAAAAGATGAGCCGGTTGAGGTCGTCCATGAGTTCACCTATACGATGGAGATGGCTCAAGCTCAAGGCCTTACGAGGAATCGAAACTGGACACAAATGCCGCTTCAGATGCTCCGCTCTCGCGTCTTGACTATGGGCCTCCGCGCTGTCTATCCGGACGCGGTTAGCGGTATCTATAGCGCTGATGAGATCGCAGACAATACAGACATGAGCGATGATGAGCGAGCGTTGATCAGCGCCCAGAGTCTCGGTGAGGAGATTCAAGTGAGCCGAGCTCCAAGACCAATGAACCCACCGAAAGGTGGAAGCGGTTCCACCTTTAGCGCTCCACCTTCTCAACCTCCTCAACCGGTGGAGCCTCCAAGGGAAGAGCCGACACATGAGCCGCTTTATCAGTTCGAGAGTGAAGAAGGCTTTTGGGGGATCGTCGATGAACACAACATCTCAGTGGAAGAGGTCAACTCTGTGGCTAAGCGCTTCAAGTGCGACATCGCCACGATGACCGGGAAAGAGCTTGAGGACTTCTTCTATTCCTATGTTGTCCATCAAACAGTGAGACAGTCTTGGACTTGGGTTGATGGTTGGTGGGAGGATGAACGTGAAGGATTCGCTGACTCTCTACACGTTGCCTATAGCGCTGAGTATCCTGTACTCGCTGAAGCTCCTCCAAGTTTCTATGGACCTCGAATGAGTGAGCCGGCCTTTGTTGAGGCAGTGAAGCAAGCCGGCACAATCAAAGCAGAGTTACAGCATGAAGCTCAGAGGATGCTCCGCTATATGAACACTAACGACTGGAGTACATATTATAAGCTCGTTGAGCTTGCTCAGTCCTAGCCTTCAACGCTCACCGGAGTCTTGATCAAGTGATGACCTCTCCGGTGGTTTAATAAGAGGCCTAGCTGAGTTTCAAGCCGAGTGTTGCTCGCTAAAAGATTAGTGAGCTTCTCGTCTATTTGATCAAGCCTAGTGTCAACATGAGCGGCCTTGTCTTCAAGGTTCTTGATCTGCTGTTTCATGATGCCTAAGGCCTCGGCTGCTTTCGCCTTGTCCTGTTGCGACTTGAGGAACAGACCTACGAAACCGATGATGGTTCCAACGTCTAAAGCTGACATATCCATGATAGGCTCACTTGATTATAGCTATAGTAGTCGCGCTTAGAGCGATCGCTCCGAGACTCGCGCTGAGGTACATAAGCATTTTATTTCGCTTAGTGCTAGCTTGCAAGTCTTCTTCAATCGTCTTTAGCCTGACCTCATAAGCCTTCAACAGCTCCCGGTCATGGTTCTCTCTACCTAGTGCCCGGTCAACTTCCTCTCTCATCTGAAGGAGACAAGCGTTGACCGCTTCTTCCACTGCCCAGTTGCAGAGATCACCGCTCCCCTCAATCGCGCTCTTCACTCGGATAAACTCATAAGGCGTCATGAGGATCGAGGTCTCACCAACCACATGACCCTTTCTCACCTTGATGGTCGCAACCGGCTCAAGGCCTTTCCCCATATAGATCATATTTGGAGGGAGATCAGCCGGGAGAAGAGGAGTCAGGAAGAGAAGACTGGAAAGGATCACATTAATCATGACAGACAATATCCTTGTGGTTCTTCAGCGCTTGGTTCACTGCTCCCTTGATTCGATTCTCACAATCGAGGACAGCGCCACCGGCTCGCTTGGCTTTACACTCAGCGAGCTCCATGGACTGCTCACGCTGTAGCGCTTCGGCTTGCTCAACCTTCACGATGTAGTCAGCACACATCACGAGAGGGTCTTGTTGACCAAGGAGAAAGCCGACAGTGGCCGCGAGGATGATAGCCGCAAGCGCCATCGCATAAGGAACCGTTTCTTTATTTGCTAGTAGTTGTTCGACCATCGTTTGTCCTTTAGTTGTTCAGTTGCCAAATGACGGTCCGACCAAGACCGGCATAGATATATTGAGATGAGTTGTAGTTTATACGGTCACAATTCAGAAATGCGCTGATCTTTACACTGAAGTCTATTCCGCTTGTCGTGCAATCAATCAAAGCCCTTGCAACTGAATCGCGAGCAAACAACTGATAGTCAGGACCGCTCCCCGCTTGCCAAGTTGTTCCAGTTACACCTATGTCAGCGGTGTTTGTTTCGTCATAATGCTTATAGGTAATATACCCATTTAGATTAAAGCCAATATTAAGTTGATAAGCCTGTATCGTCGATTCAACATAGTAATAGTAGCCGCTTGGAAGCGTGATCTGATTAGTCGCGATTGTTGGACTGAATGAACCATACCAGTTATGAACTGTCCCAATCTGCACGCGGTTTCCATTCGCTATTGTTTGTGAAGTGCCGGCGGTGTGCTCGATGATCGTTAGCGCTTCGGGTTGCGCAAGTAAAGACGGGTTAACGTGTGACGGAACATAAGACATGATTAACCCTCAACTCTCATTACATTGATTCGAGATTGGTTGCTCGCTTGGGGCCAATAATAAGGATCAACTTTACGATGGCGAACCGTTGTCCCATAGTTCACAAACTCATCATCACTAAAAGCGCGGCCGGCGTTTCCTGGATAGAAGTAGTATCCACAAGTGTATCTATCCGGAGTTGTGTCATCACCTACTCCCACGGCCGAGATTGCCGCGTCTGTAGGGATTAGGAAGCCGAACATATAGCCCTTCCCTATGAATTCATAGCCGCCGGTCACTGACGTTAACCACGTCTCACTCACTGTGTCCGGTTGAAAAGTGTTTCCTATTCCCCAGTTACTAGAGTTAGTCACTTGTGCGAATGGTGTAACCGTTGTTGTCGTTCGTTGGTTATAGCTCAATTTGAGACCCTCCATATGTAACACCGTGATTCACTCGTCAATGTCGGCGCTGATCCTTCGATAGATGTGCACTTGAGCTTAAGGCTAATCGTCGATGTCGAGTCATGTGGAACTTCGGCCGCGTCGGATCTAGTATCATCAGCGATAGCCGTTCGACCTTCCACACCTATCAAGGTTCCGCCGGCTTCCCACTTGAACACATAGTTATCATTAGTGCTCGATCTAGTGATATCCATGAAAGCTCTAAATATATAGTTACCGGCCGGTAGACTAAGTGTAGCGCTATTCAAGCCGGTGGGAGCTGTGTCAAAGGTGTCATCAATGAGGGAATGAAATGTAAAGTAACCATTAGCAGCTGGAGAGCCGCTCAATCTAATCTCTGCAATCTGCAAGCGCTTGTTCGCGAATGGAGCAATATAGCTCATGACACCTCCTATTATTTAGATTAATAACCAGTTCGTCCCATCACTGATCAACGTAATTGAGTCATACTGAGCTCCGATTGAGAAAGTTGATTGGCCGGAATGGTCAATGTACTCCGAGCCGGCTGGGTCAATCGTCACTGAACCGGTCCCTAATCTCTTGAGTTGATACTTGAAGCCTTCGCCAACAGTAGCCGCGCTCACCAAAGTCAGAGTAACCGCGCTTGAACTAAAGACCGTGTAGACCTCTTCTAGTGTACCGCTCGCCGGTGCGCTAAGTGTGGCCGTTGTGTTTTGAGCTGTAACGCTTGGCGCTGAACCGCTGACCGTCGTGAAGCTCAAGACGCCCGAACCATTTGTCTGTAAGACTTGGCCGTTCGTGCCATCAGTCGCGGGTAGAGTAAAGGTCTCGTCAGCGCTGATCGCTGAATCAAGCGGCGCCTTCAACGCGACATAGTTTGTGCCCGCCTCATCGAAGAAGCGGAGCTCCGCCGGGTTTGTGTTCCCTCCGAGCTTTACCGCTCCGGTTCCGTTGGGGGTGATCTCGACTAGACCATTAGACGCTGAGGTGATCGCGTTCCCATTGACATCGAGTGAGTTTCCAAGCTGTGGACTTGTATCACTGACAAGATCCGCAATGAAGCCGGCTGTCGTGTTGTCCATCGTTGAGAGATCAAGGCTAGCAATGTTTGAAGGGACAAGGGCCTTGTTTGTCGCTGTGCCGGCGGCCGCTTCTGCGTTGGTCGCGATTTCGATGACACCGGCCACCGTCTCAGAAGCCGGAGAAGCTCCCGCCGGTTGATCAACCCAAGAGAGCACACCGGAGCCGTCCGTCTTGAGAACTTGGTTAGCATTTCCGTCGCTTGTTGGGAGCGTGAGAGTATAGGTAGCTGTCGCGCTGTGAGCCGGTCCCTTGATCGTTACAGCGTGAGTGTTTTGCTCACAGTTGAACTTAATGTGACCGCTTCCCCCGGTGGCGTTCCCCTTGAGGATTGTTGAGCCGGTTCCATCCGGTGCTATCTCAATGTCACCGTTGGAGGCTGAAATGATGTCTTGACCCGCGACATCAAGAGGCCCTCCAAGCTGAGGCGATCCATCTTCTGAGAGATTGGAGAGATAGTTGAGGTCATCGTTGAAGGAGCTGAGCGCAATAGAAGAGAGCGCTGTTGAGACAGCTTGATTAGAGGCGTTTCCAAGGAAGACCTTATTTTGATCAAGGTTAGGTGTGGCCGCTGATCTGCCGGCACCTCCAACCATGATCACACCGGCTCCGTTGTTGCTTCGGATCACTCGACCAATATTCTGAAGGAGTGAGGTTTCTCCAGTTGGCTTTGTTGCGACTAGAGCTCCGGCCGTGGTTCCGACAAAGAGAGTGTCTCCAACTGAGAAGCCGGAAGTGTCAAGGCCGCCAAGGTTTCCAAAGCTAACTATCTGAACCTCTGCTTGATCATTAGCAGTGTTGAAGGCTAGACCGAACGCCGGCATTTTAGCGGAGTCGTCAGCATCTGCTAGCGCGACCGTTGGAGTAGTACCATCGCCGGCTAGACCCTTGATGTAGACCACTTGGCCCTTGGTGATCTGTCCACCTTGGTCATTCTTGGCCTTGAATCGGATCGCTCCATTCATATCGCCATAGTAGGAAATGAAGCGGTTATCCTCATCACCAATTGTGTGAGTTGCATCAGCATCAGGAATGATGTCAGCACCAATCGAGATGTCACCTGTTCCGTCCGGATCAATCGTGACATTGCCATTAGCATCAGAGGTGATAATTTGACCGTTTACATCAAGAGGTCCACCGAGCTGAGGTGTGGGGTCCTGACTTACCTCAGAGAGTCCACCGCTTGGAGATGCTACCGCTTCCCATTGTGTGTTCGCATGGACATATGTGAGCACATAGTTATTTATTGGAGCTCCCGCTGTATAGCTCACATCACTCAAGTCATTAAGTGACTCACTGTTAATGTTAGCGATGAAGCCGCTTGTCGTGTTGTCCATCGCTGAGAGGTCAAGGCTTGAGATGTTACTTGGAACAAGTGCTTTATCGGTCGCTGTCCCGGCCGCTGCTTCCGTATTGGTCGCGATCTCAATAATGCCTTGAACAGTCTCAGAAGCTGAAGCGACTGAAGAGATAAAGCCGGCTGTGCTATTGTCCATGTCCGACAAGTCAAGCGAAGAGATATTGCTTGGAACAAGCGCTTTGTCTGTGGCAGTGGCCGCCGCTGCTTCTGCGTTGGTCGCGATCTCGATCACACCGGCTACAGTCTCAGAAGCTGAAGCTACTGAAGAGATGAAGCCGCTTGTCGTGTTGTCCATTTTCGAGAGATCGAGCGAAGGTATATTGCTTGGAACAAGCGCTTTGTCTGTGGCTGTTCCGGCGGCCGCTTCTGCGTTGGTCGCGATCTCGATAAGGCCGGCTGTGGTCTCGCTCGCTCCTGTTCCCAGTGACCCCAACTTGGTGTCAATGCCTGAGAGGTGACCGTCTACATTGGCGTTGGCCGCTGTGTAGTTGGTCGCGCTGTGATCCGCTGCTAGATCGTCACCGCTTAGAACAACCGCGCCGGTGTTGCCGTTCACGCTTGTCACTTGGTCAGTGTTGTCAATCTTATCGATTTTGGAGTTGGTGATGGTTCCACCCATGTCCTCGTTGATCAACAAGTGATCACCCACGGCCCAAGTTTGGCCATAGATAGTTCCAGCTGTGCCGATCACATAGAGGTCACCTTTAAGAGCATTCGTTAGTGAAGGTGTTCCCGCTGTGGCGTTGAATGTCCCTTTATAGGTCAAGCCGCTCGCGATGGTTCCCAACTTGGTGTCAATGCCTGAGAGGTGACCGTCTATGTTGCTGTTGGCCGCTGTGTAGTTGCTTGCGGTATGGTCGGCCGCGAGATCATCAGCAGAGAGGACAACCGCACCGGTCTGAGTGTTGACCGAGGTGACAGCGCCGGCAGCTCCGGCCCCTTGAAATGTATCTGTCTTAATAGCCATGATTCACCTCTTATCGATTGAAGCCGGCGATGATCACAACACTGTCACCGCTTGCGCCTTTAGCGTATGCGATTGAGGTGATAGAGCTAGCCGCTTGAAGCGCTTGGCTATCGATCTCGAATCGACCAAGAACAGGGATCACACCGTCTGTGTTGGTTTTACCATCACCGGCCGCGTCTGCTGCTCTGAGCTTGAGGAAGCTCACGCTTGATGTTGATGAGCTGACAAGCGCCACAAAAGCGAACTGTAAGCCGTCCGTGATCTGTGTCCCGCTAGTCGTGTCATAGAACTCGTTAGAGGTCAGTGTGTGCCAATCGGTGTCCGCTACTGAGCTAGCGTTGTATGCTCCCACAAGTTGTCCAGCGCTTGCCGGATTGCTGACATTTAATCTGCTCATGGTGTTTCCTCTTTTTTTGGGGGTTGAGCTGCGCGCTTGCTCATCACATTAGCGCCGGCATAGATGAAGAATAGGGTGTCTATAAGGCCTAAGACCTCAGTGTGTGCTTTATCAAGCAAGGCGAGGAGAAGACAAGCCGCGAGTGTTGTATAGAACGCTAGCGCTTTACGTCCGCCGGCTTTGTCTAATAGTTTAGCTTGCTCATTGTTCATCGAAGTCATCCGCCACTAATCGGTAGACATGAGCGAACTCAGTTAGCTTCCGCTCGCGCTTGATCACACCTTCACCATAGGAGCCATCAGGGAAGGTCCCGTGTGCGTTTCCTTCGATGGTGGTAATGAAGCCATCTGAACCGAAGTCAGAGTTATCAACACACACCGTGATGTGATCGCCTTGAATGGATCGCTTGGCCGCATAGACCACAACGATGTCCCCCGGTTGGACCTTCATTGGGTCAATCTTCCGTGAGGTCTGTCCCCATGCTTGATACATACGATAGCAGCTAGGAAATATTTTCTTCCGGATGTCGAACTTTACACGAGTGTGACACCAAGCGGCGAAAGCTCCACACCATGCAAATTGTCCGTTCTTCACATAGTCAGCTTCCCAACTCCAGCCGATCCCGTGAGAACTCTTGATGTAAAGGTTGATCCGCTCGCTTGGGTCCTTGACATCCGCTTCCCATTCAGCGGTCGCCCTTGTCAGCGCCTCTCTCACATTATCGTTGAGGTGTGGTGTCTCAAAACGATTATAAGCGGCCGTTGGTAGCTCAGCGAGGTCAATACGAGTCTGATTCAGAGACCGGTCAAGGCGTCTAATCTTATGCTCAAGCTCTGTTATCGTTGCTTCTAAGTCTGCTTTAGTCGGCATTATGAATACTCCTGAGCTTCTTCAGTGGAGTTTAGCACATCCGAAGCATTTGCTAAATAAGCGTCTGATTTGTGGTCTGCTGAGGCGTTGGCGTAAGTGGTCGGCTCAAGCGTACCACCGGCCGCGCTAATCCCATGAGCCGCCGTGAAGGTGATTGTGTTCCCAGTAATAGAGTCAATCTCTAATCCTGTGATTGCATTATCATGATTACCGAGAGGCAGATAATCAACAATATCACCGGCTGAAAAGAATGAGGAATCATCGATGGAGCTCCCGCTGTAGTCGTCTTGGTTTACCGTGACCGTGGTTGTGGTCGGTACGGTTGCGACTGTTGCGGTAGCATTCCACGCAACAGGACTCAAGCCGGTTGTGAGCAGCTCTAGTTCACAGCCTTCACCCATCAACTCTTGGTGAATCGAGCGAACCATCCCGACACCGTTGGTGACTCCATAGCTGTCTCCGTATCCTCTGAGGTGAGGTGAACTCACAGTGACATAAGCGCCAACATCAAGAAAGATCGATGGACCGGAGCCGATAGAGCCGCGCCACACTCGAAGAGGATTTGATAAGATGTTGAAGATTCTTGATGAGGAGGGGAGGAAATAGCTGAAGTTGTCACCGGCATTTCTACCGAACTGCTCCGAAGATACACCAGGGAGCTGTAGAGTAATCTTAGAGCTCTCTCCACCGTATCGATTGATTGCCTCTTGGTTGTTAAAGATCACCTCTCCAAGATAGTCATCTTCTGCTGGGTCATAATCAAAGACGTATTTAATCTGAGTAACTATGTCTTCATAGATTCCCCAATGGGGAGGAGGATCAGTCAGCCAATCGCCCTTGGCCACTGTCAACGCTGAGTCAGCTTGTCTCTCTCCTCCTATTGGTTGAAGGCTGATTCGACTTCGACCGCTGCTCTCATCTCGCTTCATAACAAGGACAGCCCCCATCAAGCGGAGAAGGCTATTGAATGTTGTTCTGAGGTCGGCTCCATCGCCGGCGAACTGATCAGAGAGGACGAAAGGACAAGAGGTGTCCATCGATAAGAAGCTCTCTTCATCAATGTCAGCTGAGCTTATATTGAGACCTATTCCTAAGACATCATAGTCACCGTTGATCTCATCGCCGCCGCCGCTCTCTAATAGCTTAAGAAGCGCTGAGCCTGGTCTCTCACCGGTGAAGCTCCCACCTCTAAAGATAAGCGCTCGCTCATAGCCGCTCCAGTCACCGAAGCCGACCAAGTTGGGGAAGTCTGAATCGTCGCTTATGTGAATCAACTTCCCAACGGTAGACCCTCCAAAACTAGCATTAGTTTCATGTGTCGCTTTAAATGTTTGGCGCTTGATGGTCTCTGTTGCTCGGTCATAGTAGGCAACAACCACATCATAAGTCTCACCGGCCACAGCTGCCGAAGGGAGATTTAGAGAACCCTCCACAAGAATCGTTGACTCATAAAGTTGATAGTATGCTTTGGGGACATCTCGAAGCGTGAAGTCTCCCCCCCCTCTTCTTGTGCTCGCCTCGATTGATATCCATAAACCCATCGCGCCGTCTCTAGGGTCCTCGATGTAGGAGCCAAAGAGACCCTCACCCGAGCCAAGGTCTATTGGATAATAAAGCCGGCTGAGGTCATCTAGTTCAAGAGTCGCTCCACCAGCTGTCCAGTGTCTTGCTCTCCTGTGGTCTTGTTGTTGGCTCATGAATGATGACCAACGATAACTATGGGACCATAAGTGAACTCTCGTCTTATATGGTGAACCGCTGAGCTTGGAGGCTCTAATGACGTTTCCGGGATTCAATCGCCACTGAGCGAAGCCACCGGAGAGTCCTTGTGTATCGCTTGGGCCATCGCTGTCTAGGACATCATTGATGACATTCGGCCACTGTTTAACCTCAGCGTTGCCAAGAAGATGTCGCTTGAGTTCATACCTTGGAAGGTGAAGGACCATCTTATCAGTGGCGCTTATCTCACCGGCCGTGAATGCATCACTTGGTGATGAGTCAGCGTTGACAACATAACCGGGAAGAGAAGCGGTGAAAGCTGTTGTGGTGATGTATACTGAATCACTTGTGAAGACATCATCTTGTTCTCTTCTTAGCCTTGGGTATCTCGGATGTTCATATCTGAAGTCATCCCTTGAGAGTCCTGAGGGGAGAGAAGGGTCAAAGTCATCAAGCGTATTCTCGAAGCCTCGATCTCTGACGACGAAGCCTTGGAAGGTGTTGGCTGTAACTGTCGCGCTTGTGTCGATCTCCAACTCTGGTCTTGTCTGAAGCTCACTATAGTCTAGCTCTAGCGCGTATTCGAGATGGCTTCCTAGTCGACCATCATAATAGTGATAGCCTTGAAGGAGCCTTGTCTGATTAATCTTGTCTGAGAGGTCACCATCTATGAGCGCGGTAAGAGGAACGATTGAAAGGCTGATCGTATCTCCCTCTTCAACCGTTGGACTCGCCTCAATAAAGCCGTTCATGATCTCGACATAATCAGAGACTGATCCATCCGGATAGAGTTGAGCTCCATAGAGCTTCGCTCGCCTTCCTCTAAATGTGGTGATCTCGGTTGTCAGCTCCGGAACGAAAGAACCTTCAAGCCCTACCTCATGGTTTTGAGGTGTGGTTCCACCTTGGCCTCTTGTCACAGTAACCACGGTGCTACTTGCTCCGCTTGCTCTGACTGTCTCGGCTCCAAGGTGAAGAAGTCTTGGGTAAGTGAGGGAGGTTAGGTTGGTGTCTACCGAGATGGTCAAGTCTGCTCTGTTGGAGCTGTTGGTCAGCTGTGCTCTTGTTGAAGCGCTTCGAGCGCCACACCGACCAAAGACCACACCGGGGTCACCTAGGTCACCGCGTCTGTCAATCTGTAGAGTGATAGAGAGAGGTGAGTATTGAGCGATTCCACCGGATGGATCAACCGAAGCGCTAAAGGCTCCGACTGAGATAATGCCTTCTCGATCATCATAGTTGATTCCGGTGGCGATCGTTGAATCTAGGTTGGTGCTACTTGGAGGTGTGGTCGAGTGATAGCGATATTCAAGACCGGCCACTTGTAGAGCAAAGATTCTCCGACCATTGGCGCTCGATATGCTCATGGGGTTACCTCAGGGATTAGCAAGTCATAGATATGGACCGTCACTGGGAGCGCTTGAGTTGTCTCTATAACGATATTCAATAGATCGCCTCGATTAGCGCTTGGAACAAAGAGAGGTCTTGGCGGCTCCGGTGTCGTGTTCGTTGGAGCGCTGATCTGTTCTGAACCGGTGAAAGCAACACCAAGCTCTCCGGAGTGGGTCAAGTCAATCCCCTCCTCGAATCTCATTCCATAGTCCAAGACTGTTCCGGTGTAGCTATTTGACCCAGTAGCTCTCAACTCCGCTTCAATCTTGACCGTGGTAGCCGCGAAGTGAGACGCGACATATTGAATGATTAAGACAAGATGACTAGAGAGAGGAGTTGACTGATAAAGAAAGTTATAGGTTCGATTGATCTTGGTAGCGTTGGCCGGATCAGTTGCATAGCTAATAGAACCACCAACGGCCCCTAGTACCTCTTGTCCAACGTGATAGTGAGCTTGGCCTAAGAACTTACAGTTAGTTAGTTGAGCGGCCGCGCTCGCCATCTGTGCCACTGTGCCACCAAAGAGTATTTGGTTATTGAAGCAGCCTTCAGCGCTTGGGAGCTTTGAGAATCCTGTTGGTATTAGCATTTAGACACCTATGATGGAGATCGCCCTTATATAGAGCGGTGAGGTGTTAATCTTGTTGTTTACGCTCAACAGAAGACTCTCATTGTTGGGAGTCTCATCAAGTCCGACACGATACATGGATAAGTTGAACTCATCGCTTAGGTCGATCTCGTCTAGTCTCAGCTTCAGACTGAACTCATTCAGTCCTCCTGAGGTGATGGAGAGCCGGTGGCCAAAGATATCAATGACTGATCCCGCGCTATAGTTAACCACATCGAGGAAGACCTTGACCTCTAAGTCATCAATCTGATTCATCCCCCCATAGAGAGCAACATTGGAAAACATGACTTGTGGGTCAAATATGCCGAGACCTTGAGCCGGTGTGTTCCCCGCTCTAGCATTCTGAGAGCCGGCCCACTGGAACAAAGTTCGGCCGCGCTTTCTCAAGGTGGTGATATTGGCGAGGGTCTCCACACCAAAACGAGCGGTAAGAGGGAGATCAGCTCCAAGCCGGCTTATCCCTTGAGGGATGAAGCTATCGGAACCTTGAGCAAGTGAGCCGGTTGAAAGTGGTGAACTCAGCTCAGTCCAACCGGCTTGAATGAATGCAAGCTGAACATAACCGGGCGAGACGGCTTGGACCTCAAGAGATAACTTGACCTCTAAGTCCGTCTCTGTTCCGGTCACCGTGATTGTCGCTTCTTCAAAAGCAGAGCCGAAGCGTGAAGAGTCAGTGATGGTCACAGCAGATGAAGTGTATTTCGCCGATGATGTTGGAAACGTGATTCCTACTCTAAACGAACCGCCGGCAGTCGTGGTGTGTGCGCCTAGTCTGACCTTGAGTTCATTGTGAACATTGGAGGGTCTAGGGATTCGCCACTCACAAGCCATCACATAAGAGGTCGAGTTGATCTCATAGACATCTTCATCCCAATATTGATTCAGCACATCTCCACAACCACCAACACCAAAAGCGTAGTTTTGGAGGTCACCAAGTCGGGATAGCTCAGTGGTTCTAAGAGTCAAGCCGGCTGTCGTCCTCGCGGGATCGACCAAGGTTGGAGGTGATGTGTAAGAGTTGCTCATAGGTGCTCAATCTCCAAGCTCACCGGAACACGCCGTCGTAGCCTTGTAGGATAAGCAAGGTCAAAGTCTGAGGTGATTAGGCTTCCTCTCACTCTTCCCTGGTCACCGTTATCCTCTGAGGTGTAGAGAAGATCATAAGCCTCTTGGCTCCCGACCACTTGAGCAGTCCTCAACGCTCGCCTTGAATCACCCCAACCTTGATAAAAGTTGATTCTCTCCCCCGGTCCGATCAAGGGGAGAAAGCGTTCAGTGAAGTGTCTATAGTCGTCCGACTCATCAAGGAGCGCGTCGAGATCGAAAGCGAGCGAACCAATGACATAGGAGCCGATAAAGTTGGATACATAGCCGCCGCCGATTTTCCTTCTGCTTTGGCCTATGTTCTCCACTCTGAGGTGATGAGACTGATAAGGCCTTGAGGGAAGCAATACCCCGGAGTTCTTGTGGGTTGAAGTCACGCGGGAGAAGCTCCCGACTGTTGTTGGTGTCTCGTTCCCTGTGAAGCCTAGAAGGTCCCTCAAGGTCGTTGAAGTCCATGATACATCGCCTTTGCTCGTCGGATAAAAACACCTCGTGTGTCCCTCGTCTGTAATTGTCCAAGTGATATCCGTTCTAGCTTGCGCTGTGTTGTCTAGCTCTTGAAGACTTGAAAGGCCAAAGTCGTCAGCATCGCTTTCGCTATGACCTCGAATAAACGTGGTTACATCTTGAATGTCACTCAGTAACAAGGGGAAGTTGAAAGTGTCAGAACTACTAACCTCATCGATTCTATATAATACGTTAGTCAGTTCTAAGAGGCCCCTTGTCCAATCGTTCGGAGCTGTAACGACATAATCAGAACCAACTAGAGTAGCGTTCAAGGTAGCTGATCCGAATCCAAGAGGGTCATCAGTCCCGGTCTTGGTCAAGGTGAAGTCAACATCACTTGTAAATTGGACCTTATCATCTTCATTGATTGTAGCTGTCCAAGTTGTGCCGACACCTCCAACACTTGCACCATAGGCGAGTTGACCTTGGGCCTTAAGAGATGATGATGAACCTCGACCGTTGAGGAAGAAAAGCACATCCTCATAAACTCCCTCACCGGCTGAGAAGGTAGGCATGGAAACAGCGCCACCGCCTGAGCGGGTGAAGAGTTGATCACCGGAAAGGCCGCGCATATCCCAAGCGCTAAGAAGTGCAAATTGTGGAGCTGGATTATTTAACGGCATTACATAGCCCTCCTTGGTGCGCCTCTTCGTCTTGTATTCTGAAGATTAGTGATCCGATCTGCAAGCGCTTGTTCTGCTGCTCGTTGTGTGTCGTATATCACAGCACCGCCAAAGTTGATATTGAAGACCATCGCTGTCTCTTCAGCTCTCTCACGCTCAGGAGTTGGCGCTGTCTGTGGTGTGCCGGTAGGTGAAGCAGAGACCCCACCGCCGGCAGCTCCCCCGCCGCCGCCAAGAGCTTTCCCAGCTACACCGGCCGCCGCGCTCGCTGCTCCAAAGAGTCCAGCCGCCGCGAAGTGATTACCGGCCGCCGCCGGATTAAGGATGAGAGCCGCTGTCCCCTTGGCCACCTCCATCAAACTTTGAACGGCCGCTTGTCTACCTAGTCCAATGAGCATTTGACCAATCGCCTCATTGAAGCTCTCACCGAAGAGTAGAGAAGCATAAGCCGCTTCAGCAATACCGGCTCCATAGCTAGAGCTAAACTCACCAATCTTCTCAATCTGTGCATCGATGGATTGATTGATGATGTTTTGTCGCTCGATCGCTTGTCGTCTGTTTAGCTCAGTGATCTCTTCTTGAGTGTGCTCATTGAGCTCTATTTCTCTAGCGTATTTGAGTTCAAGGAGCCTCAGCTCTTTCTCTGTCTGGTCCTTGGCTAGATTCGCCTCGAACTCTAGCGAGTCATAGATGAAGTTGGCTCTCTGCTCAGCTCTCGCTCTCTCCTCTTCCATCCTCCTCGCTTCGGCCTCAGCTCTGATCTCTTGGCGCTTCTGCTCTTCCTCTTGGGTCAGGAGGGTCACTTGGTTTTCATAGCGCTTCACAGCAATCAAGATTTTATTGGCGTTTCCTTCCGCCATCTTGACTTCCTCTTGATATTGCATATCCAAGATTTCAAGCTGAGTAGCTCCATTGATTCGAGCGCTTTCAATCTCAAGTGATCTGATCTGTCTAAGCTCAGCTTGAAGCTGTCTCTCTTTGGCGAGTCGTTTAGCTCTCGCGGCCGCTTGTCGCGCTTGGCGCTTGGCCATCTCCTTTTCACGCTCAGCCGCTTCCTTGTCGGCCGCTTGCTTTCGGATGTCTTCACGGTCTTTAATACCGCGCTCAGTTATGATTGTCTCAGCGTCAAGAGTGGCTAACACTGCTTTTAAAGCGTTGTTGTATTGCTCTAAATATTGAACGTTCTCTTTGTTTGCTTCGAGTTGTAGAGCGCTTAATGCTCGCTGTTGCTTCTGCTGTGACTCGAATATCTTAGCTTGATCTTCAGAGAGCTTTGTCTGTTGTTGCATCAACATCAAGCCGTCTAGTTTCGCTTCATTCTCTTTGATGACAGCTAGCCTGGACTCAGCTGACATCTTCTCGAAGTTCTCTTCTTGTTCAGCCGCGTCTTTGATTAAGTGGATGACTTGGAGTTGATCTTCTCTAAACTGAGCGGCCGCCTTATTGAGCGCTTCTCTACTCTTTTGAACAACCGTATTCTGAGCGACAATCTGTTGGCCTAGCTTCTTGATTGCTTCGGTCGACTTGCCGTCTTCCTTCCTCGCCTCCGCTTGGAGCTCCCTCATTCTCTTCAGCTCTCGTTGATGGACCTTCATGGCCGGCGTGAGCTTCTTAGTCATCGATGCTTCAAGGTCATCCTTGGCGAACTGAGCTAGCAAAGTCGCTTCGGTGAACTGAGCTAGAGCCTCACTTGTAGGGATGACGCCTTTCTCAGCGAGCGCTTCTAGCTTGGAGCTTAGGTCAGCAGTGGCCGCCGCCATATTCTCCTCGGCTTGCTCTGCCTCTTGAGCTGCTCCGCTTATGTTTAGATATGTCTCATACAAAGCGAAGCCGGCAGCAACGACAGCACCGAAAGCGGGAATCAGAGACATCATCGAAGCGCCTTGATTAGTGAAGGCCGCACCTAGTCCCTTCACTGAATCAACCGCGTCCGTGATGTTCCCAGTGAGATCGCCTAGACCTTCACCAAGGTGGCTATTATCCTTTTCAAAGCGCTCAGCCATGGCCTTAGAGGTTTCGCCTATCCCCTCTAATCCTTCAATGGCTTCATCTGCTCCGCTAAGCTCTAACTCAATCTCGACCTTATTAGTTGCCATGTCTAGCCTCTTTCATTGCTCGCTCATGCGCTCGGTGGATCGCCTCTTCAGTGTTGGAGTGTAGCACATCAACCGCTTCAAGGAGAGCACAAGACGGTGATGGATATGTCTCTTTGATTGTGGCTAGTCCGTGTCTATGTCTTCGATATGCTTGAATGATCGAGGCTAGACGATTCGCACCGGCCACCGGGCAAGACCTCACTTGATAGTCAGAGAAGTCCTCTCCACAGTCCGGAGCCACTCGATAACCTGGGACAAACAAGCCTAGATCATCCTCTTGGGCAAGTGGAAGACCACGCTTGAAAGGGCCGCCACAGTTGCCCCGAAGCGCTCTCAATCCCTTCTTAGCTTGGCACTGTTCACACGACCAAGCGCGGCTCCCTGAGTGACCAAGCCAAACAGAAGCCGCGAGTGCTATTTTCCCTCGACACCTAGAAGGCTGATTCGTTGGATATGTGCGACAAGCTCAGAGATGACCGTTAAGCGGTCACTGTCTGGTCTAATCATGTTGATCTGATCAAGGCTAGCCTCTTCACCGTTGATGTGTGTGAGGCTCCCTCTGATCATCTCCAAGTAGACCCTTGAGAGATACGCTTGATAAGCGGACATTGCTGAGCGCTCATCATCGGTCAAAGCATGATGCCATCGCGCTCGCTCGCTTGACTCAGTGGGTGATTCAACCCAAAGCATTCGTCCGAGCTCCGACCGAGAATAAGCACCGGCCCTCACTTCAGCTTCCTCTCTCTCAGAAGGGGAGAGCGCTTTGATGGTGAATCGTGTTGCGCTCTCACCTACTTCACCGAGGTCACCGAGGTCACCGCTGGAGAGGTAGGCTGAGCGCTGTTCTGTTGTGGAGTTCACCTCGCCGTCACAGGTGACCACAACGTCAAGTGTCTGTTCGCTTGATGTCAGGAAGTTTAAGGCCATGATTAGAGTCCTAGCGCGATCCTAAATGGAGAGTTGCCGGCGTTCGCCTCATAAGCTGCCGTTGAGAAGTCTCCGGCGTATCTGCTCTGTTGATAAGTCAGTTGCTGTCTCACGATGTCGTTCCCACTCACATCATAAGCGCTAGGATCGGTTGTGAGCTGAGCAGCCGGGAGCATGATCGCGCAGCCTTGGCCGTCTCCTTGTGGACCGGTTCCAACGATGACTTGTCTGACTGTTCGGTTGAAGTAGTCGTCAGCAATCGTTGTATTGACCGTTGAGAGGGTCAGAGAAAGCTCAACAGACACATCGCTGATATCCATATTAGACATAGCGAGTATACTGTTAGAGTGACCGAGAGGTGTAAGAGTGTTGGTATAGGTGAGGCTGAAGTCTTCACAATCTACCGCCGTTCTTCCAAGAGTGTCCCCGGCTGTCGCATTCGTTAAGCTCGATGGAGACGTTGAAGATAAGACAACATAGGACCCACGGAAGAGAGGAGCCGCGCCGGTATTATATGCCGGCTCAACCGGCCCTGTTGCCGCGCTGTGATCGTCAGTGATGTATGCACATTGAAAGGTGAACTCCGCCATGAGTCGACCGTTATCAAGAGAGATGTTTAAGCTCTCCATCACACAACCGAAGGCCTCAGTACGGAAGTTCACCCCATCGATGCGGAAGGCTACTGAGTTCTCATATGAGCCTGTATCCGTTCGGCTCGGAGTGTACCAAGTCTGAAGACCTCTCAGAGCTGTGTATGTGCTTGTGCTGAGAGCCGGTGAGATAGACACGTTGCCTGAGCCGGTGTCATTGTCTGTGATCGCTGAATACTCAGCGCGGCCGTTTATGGTGCTGCTGACCAATGTTCCGATATCAGCGATAGCCGGAGCGCTTGTTGGTGTGTAGGTGTTAGCATCAACCGCTGTCACCGTGTCACTGAGTACGCTTGGAATCTTCGTCTTGAAGCCGGCTCCGAGGAGTAAACCAAGGTAGTTCGATGCATAGGTGTCGGCCGCTGATCCAATGGTGGTGAGGTCAACGCGACAGACAATCTGACCGGTGCGACGACGAACACGAGAACCGCTTGAATACACGGTGTCCGGCTCCGGTGGGACGAAGTACGAACCATCACGAGCGTCATTCCTTTCACTCGCCACCGGCTCACCGGCGATGATGATGGGGTCTCTCTCACAAGGAATAGAGATGTAAGTTAAACCGGAGTTAGAAGGAAGACCGGTTGAAGCGCTGAGAGAGCCAAAAGAACTCTCAACGGCGATTGATAGAGAGCGGTGAGTCACTGCCATGATTAAGCCTCCAGATAGAGAAGATCAAAGGGAAGGACAAGGATATAAGCGAGCCGCTCTCCTTGTGCATCGAGTATAGAGTCTAGTCTAGCCTCAAAAGGAATCAAGCTGACGATTCCAGTAGTAGCTAAAGAATATTGTGGCCCCTTGAGAGTGTTGATGAGGTCAGCCGCGTCTTCGTTAATCTGCCGAGTCAGGAAGCCGGGATCATGTGGCACGTCATAACGCACACGACAGTTTACGCGACAGCGCTTGCGACCACTGAGGCCGGCCGCTCCATCATCTTGAGCGAGACCATCTAGCGCTAGCTCAAAGAAGCGTGTTGAGTTGGAGCGCTGATTCAGTTGAGAGGTCAGTCCCCCTCCTCGATTGACAGCGACAAAACCATGGTGAAGGTCAGTCTTGGGGGTGATCCCTTGTACGAGGTCCTCAAGATAGGTCAGCGCCGCGAATATGCCTTGGCTCATTTCAGCTTGCTCCTTAGATCAATCTCAAGCGCTTTGACTAAGACTTCCACTTCTCCATCCGTCAAGCCTATGAACTCACGCTTTTCATTCACCGCGTATCCATACTGGGCCTTGTTGGTCAGACCAAGAGTAAAGCCGTTCTCAGTGGCCTCAAGGACAACAAAGTTGTTGAGCATATTCCCCGAGAGAACTAGGTCAACGGCCGCGCTCTCTCCTCCGGCTCCCCTTCGTCGGCTCTCTTCTTTGTATTGTGAATAGCCTTCTTTGTAGTAGACGCTTCGACCTGTTCTTGATGGTCGGCCGCCCTTGGGAGCAAGTCGAGCACCCTTCTTTGATACATAGATGGGAGTTGTAGAATAATCTTTGAAGAGCTGGCCATTAGCGTCTACGCCTTTCCCGGTCCTTATCTTGACCTGAGCAAGCGTATTCGAAGCGAGTCTCAAAGAGTCCTCCGCTGTGAATAGGCTCTTAGGTAGATTTAAGGAGACCTTGGCGCTCATTAGTGTCTCATTCCTCGCTTGGGAGTGAAGAACTTGTCATATTCAGTTTTGTTGTAGGAGCTCCAAGAGGCTCTGAAGTCTCTAGCGCTCCCTCCAACTTTGGAGAGGTTCTCTTCATTGCTGTCAATGATCCCATCGCCATCGATATCAAGAGTCACTGAACTAAGCGCTGAGTTGAGCAGCTCTTCACACCTCGCACGCATAGCGGCCGCGACATCTAGTTGGAGAGCGAGTTCATAGACTCTAGCCGCTGCACAATAGGCATGAGCTAGCTTGAAGCTCTCAGCGTTGAAGACTTCATCCTCTGTGAGATCGTCAGCGCTCAAGTGATTACGAATCATTAGCGCCATCTCATCAAGGCTAGCTTTGATCTGTGCTGAGAAGTCGGACTGTCTACGCGGTATCATGTCGGCTAGATTGGCGAAAGTGGCGACGAACTCATCATGGTCAAGTCCAGTGTTGAACGGCTTCGGAGTTGCCTTCAGTGTCCCCTTCTCAATCTTGCTATGGTTCTGTGAACCTTGGTCAGCTGAGTAGGCGATTGAATAGGCATAGTAGCCACTCACGCCGGTCACCGCTGCGCTTGTTACGGTCGCATAGTACATCGAGAAAACTAAGGTCGCGTCTGTGGTCAAGTCGATCTCTCTTGGGAGCGGCTCCGCTAAGATAGCCGAAGTACCAACAACGCGGCTTATGGTCACACTAAACCAAGTGTCTCCATCCGTGACTAGATAGCCCTTCTCTTGATCTCGATTGAGAGAGTCAGCGCTTGCGCTTAAGGTCAGTGTTCGACGGTCGCTAGCTATCGCGGTCACTGTCACATTGGCTCTGCTCTGTGTCATCGCTGAGCTGAATGCTAGAGCTCCCCCGGTCACCGTCAAGGTTGGTGCTTCACTGAGAGGGGCCGGACTGTTCCACTCAAACAAGTATGCTTGTCCTGTTATCGCTTTTCTCATGATTAGCTCCTAGCCGCTGAGTTAGCCTTGGTAATATCTTTTGACTTGGCCTTGGTCAGATTCGCCGCTTCAATGAAGCCGGCTGTGACCGGTGACCAACTATGGCGGCAGTTATAGCCACCTCCTGATGTTATCACACTGAGGCCTTGACGGTTGTTCAATCTTTTCATCTGCGACTTGCTGACAACGAGGTCTATAAGCTGCCGACAGAAAGGCCGCGTGATTCCGTCCTTGGGTCCAGTGTACAGATAAAAGTTCATGTCAGCCGCTTCCGCTGCGGCCGCTGTGATCCCTCTCCCATATTGAGAGATTCTAGTCTTGACCTCGGTGAGCTGTCTTCCCTCTGATCGCTTCAACCTCTGCTCAAGATTGCTCATAACGATATTGGTGGGGACATCAACTAAGAGGTCTCTCAAGCTCTCATTCACTGAGCGCTTGAAGTCAGGGAGGATGACATCATCAAAGACGCTTTGAGCCGCTGTTGCTTGGATGTCGTCAAGCTGATCACTGATCTGATTAAACCCAAAGTTGGGTTGAACCGCTCGCATTGATCTCTCGGCAGCTGCTCGAATCGCGTCTTGTTGTTCGATGAACTCATCAACCGCGAGTCCAAGTCCACCTTGTAGAATGAACTCTAGGAGTTGTTCATCATCTAAGTTGAGAAGAGTCAGAGGGGAAGCCGCTTCAACGGCCGCTCCTACTGTCTCTAATAGTTGCGCTCTCGCCTTGGTCAATGCCTTAGCAAAAGCTCTCTCAGCTGAAACTTCAGCCTTGAGTTGGTCACGCCGTGCTCTTGTCAATGTGGCGATCGGTCCCGACTGACCTTTAGCCTGTCGGGTGAGGTCTGCTATTGCTTCCTCATCCGCGTCATTCTCCGCTAGGAGGTGAGGAACCGCGCCACACTGACAGGTCATATCTTAGAGACAATCGGTGATGATACGGCCAAGAGTCGAGTCAACCTTATGGAAGACACCAACCTCTTC
>BCSF01000290.1_pt1 | contig 21000 bp, 22 predicted proteins | sample 1016431 | NCBI WGS metagenome assembly BCSF01 (sample SAMD00045685;SAMD00045686;SAMD00045687;SAMD00045688;SAMD00045689;SAMD00045690;SAMD00045691;SAMD00045692;SAMD00045684;SAMD00045690;SAMD00045691;SAMD00045692;SAMD00045684;SAMD00045685;SAMD00045686;SAMD00045687;SAMD00045688;SAMD00045689, study...
ACCCTGTGCTGATCCAGAGCATCATCGACAACATGAACCTCAGTAACCGTGAGGAACTCATTGCGTCTATGCAGCAGGCTCAACAGCCAGATCCTCAGGCACAGCAGATGGCTCAGATGGCTCAACAAGCACAGCTTGAGTTCCAGCAGAGTCAAACTGCGGCACTGCAAGGACAAGCGGCAGAGTCTCAGGCACGAGCAGGTAAGTACGCGATTGAAACTCAACTTGCTCCTCAAGAACTTGAGATTGACAAAATTAACGCTATTACACGTAATCTGAAAGACGGTGACGCAGACGATAAAGAGTTTGAGAAGCGTCTCAGAATTGCTGAAGTAGCGTTAAAAGAGAAAGCCTTAAACGACAGAGGAGCAACACCCCGTGTTAATGACACAAACCGAAATGAACAAACTCCTAGAGCAGATCAACAGCCTGTTCCAAGCCCAATTCAGCAGGCTGGACGAGTTAGAGAGCAAGCTCGCGGCCCTAGAGGTCCAAATGTCGGACCAGCGCCAGAAGGAGTCATCTGATGCCAAAGGAGAAAGACCCAAAGCTAAAGCGAGCAGGAGTAAGCGGGTACAACAAGCCGAAGCGAACGCCTAGTCACCCTACGAAGAAATACGTGGTAGTGGCTAAGGAAGGCGATAAGACTAAGACTATTCGGTTTGGTGATGCTAAGATGAAGATCAAAAAGGACCAACCTGCTAGACGCAAGTCGTTTAGGGCTAGACATAAGTGCGACACTAACAAGCCTAGTAAACTCACCGCAAGATACTGGTCTTGCAAAAACTGGTAAGGAGAGAGTCATGCCATACGGACCCGGAACATACGGAAACAAGGTGGGACGCCCGCCGAAGAAAAAAGCGACTAAAAAGAAGAAAAAGGTGAAAAAGTAATGCCTAGGGGACTATATAGCAATATTCACGCCAAGCGTAAGCGTATTGCGGCTGGATCAGGCGAAAAGATGCGTAAACCGGGGTCTAAGGGCGCTCCTAAGGCCTCTGCCTTTAAAAAAGCAGCAAAAACTGCCAAAAAACGCAAATAGTGCTTGACAAACGCAAAAAAGTATGATATAATATAAAGTGTACTTAGGTACATCTTATTAACAGAGACAACCCAAGGGGCCTCAAGTGGATCAAGAAACACAGCAGTACTATGACGCATACTTTAGTCTTTTTATCACTGATGGCTGGAAACAGCTAATGCAAGAGTTTACTAACAATGCTCTTTCTATCAACAGTGTAGAAGCAGCCAAAGATGCTGACGATATGAACTTTCGTAAGGGACAACTAAACATATTAGCCCACTTACTAAATTTAGAAACTATTGTCAATACTAACTATGAGGAAGCAACTAAGGCTTCTGAAGAAGATGATTAAAGTATTCGACTTTCGTTGTACTAACGGACATATATTTGAAGAATTTGTAGAAGGCGATGTAACAACCACTAGGTGCGGTTGTGGAGCCAACGCTACAAAGATTGTCTCAGCTACTCAGCATATCCTTGATGGTGCTTCAGGGGATTTCCCCGGCAGGCACATGAAGTGGGTACGCGAACACGAGAACGCTGGGAAAACTACGCGGGAATCCTAACGGGGCAACTCCCATTTTATTTCTCCATAACCTAATACTAGGCGGGGTAAGTTTACAATGTCAAGAGCGACACTAATAGATGAGCGTCCGGAAGAAGAGACAGAAGCAACAGATCAACTCGACACACAGGACACCATAGAGACTCCTCAAGAAGAGGAACAACCTCAGGAGCCTGAAGTCCCAGAAAAGTACCAAGGTAAGTCTGTAGAAGAACTTGTACAGATGCACCAAGAACTTGAGAAGTTCTCAGGTAAACAGAGTACGGAAGTTGGCGAGTTACGAAAAATTGTTGATAGCCACATCCAGACACAACTCTCACAACAAGCACCTCAACAACAGCAACAACAAGACGATGAAGAAGATGATGTTGATTTCTTTGTTGATCCCAAGAGTGCTGTTCAACGAGCAATAGACAACCACCCGAAGATCAAAGAAGCGCAACAGTACACTGAACTCGCTAAGAAACAGTCTACTCTAGCACAACTTCAGCAGCAACACCCGGATATGGAAGCAGTGCTTCAAGATCCCAAGTTTGCTGAATGGATCAAAGGGTCAAAAGTCCGAACACAGTTGTTTGTTCAGGCTGACCAGCAGTACGACTACGATGCTGCCAACGAACTGTTTAGTCTCTGGAAAGAGCGTAACCAAGTAGTTGAGCAAACAGCGCAAGCTGAGAAAGCAGCCCGTAAGAGTGCCGTTAAGACAGCAAGCACAGGCAACGCTCGTGGAACATCAGAGGGATCACGTAAGAAGGTTTATCGTCGTGCTGACATTATTAAACTTATGCGTTGTTTTGTTTTTTTTAGGGACAGGTGTGCCACCCAGAAACTGAAGGCATACGCAGAGGGTCGGGTTCGATAGCCTAAAGGAGAATTATCATGGCTGGTGAAACCTCTGGTGCTTATTTTACAGCTAATGCTGTAGTAGATAAGACTGCTGCTGGGACTTTTATCCCAGAAATCTGGAGCGACGAAGTAATCGCTGCATATCAAAAGAACCTGAAAATGGCTCCCCTTGTCAAGCGTATGTCTATGTCTGGCAAGAAGGGTGACGTTATTCACGTACCTAAGCCTATTCGTGGCTCGGCTAATGCTAAGGCAGAAGCTACTGCAGTTACGATTCAGGCCAACCTTGAGACTGAACTGACGATCACTGTTGACCGTCACTTTGAGTACTCGCGTCTGATCGAAGACATCGTAGAAGTACAGGCTCTGTCTTCTCTGCGACAGTTCTACACTGAAGACGCTGGTTACCAACTGGCTCTGAAAGTTGACACTACCCTTACCAATGCTGCACCTGGTTTCGGTAACGCAACACGTACGCACTCTCCCGCCCACACTGGCGCAAACGGGGTAAACAGCAACAGCTACTACTTCAATGCCGCTGCTGGCCTTGCAACGTATGCCGCTGACACTGTAACGTCTGGTGACAACTTCACTGACCTCGGCTTCCGTGAAGCTATCAAGCTGATGGACGATGCCGATGTACCTATGGACAGCCGTGTGCTGGTGATCCCGCCTGCTTCACGTAAGTCAATCATGGGCATTGACCGCTACGTATCTTCCGACTTTGTTGGTGGTCGTGGTGTCGAGTCAGGTCTGATTGGTAACCTGTACGGCGTAGACATCTACGTTTCTAGCAACTGCCCGGTTATCGAAGCGGCTGCTCAGAACTCTGCGTCTTCTGCCGACACTCGTGGTTGTCTGTTCTTCCACAAGGACGCCCTTGTAATGGCAGAGCAACTCGCTGTACGTTCGCAAACTCAGTACAAGCAAGAGTACCTCTCTACTCTGTACACTGCGGACACTCTGTACGGTGTCGAAACTTATCGCCCAGAAGCAGGATTCATCCTCTCTGTCTGCGACGAGTAATCGTTCTATGGGGTCGGCAACGGCCCCTTTTTCCTTTCTTTGTTTACTTTTGTAGGAGCAATCTATGCCAATTTATCGTGGTGATGGTGGTTCAGGTGATGCCTCTACGGATGCGTATGCGTCACAGGTAGCTACCCACGCACAGACTGCCACTACAAAAGCAAATGAAGCTGCTGCCAGTGCAACCGCTGCGGCGGCTAGTGCTACTGCGGCTGCTAATGAAGCTACAACTTTTAATAATAGTTTAGGTGCTGCTGCTACTACATTGTCAGCAGGGGCTTCTGCTACCGCGTCTTACAACAGTTCAACAAAAGTTTTTACCCTTGGTATTCCTAACGGTGCTACCGGAGCCACTGGTTCTACCGGAGCTACAGGTGCTACTGGCCCTCAAGGTGCTACTGGCCCACAAGGAGCCACTGGCGCTCAAGGCCCACAAGGTGCTACGGGCGCTGCTGGAGCAGACGGTACTGACGGCTCAGACGGAGCTACAGGGCCACAGGGTGCTACAGGCCCACAAGGGCCAACGGGAGCTACAGGGGCTACAGGAGCAACTGGTGCTGCAGGGGCAGATGGTGCTGGTGTTGCCACAGGAGGCTCCACAGGCCAAGCCCTCGTCAAAATCGACGGCACTAACTACAACACACAGTGGGCTACTGTTTTAACCGCTAACCAAACTATTACGTTATCTGGAGCAGTCACTGGTTCAGGTACAACATCTATTACTACAACACTGTCAACTGTTGACGGAGGTACTTATTAATGCCAACAACAATTAAGTTAAAGAACGGTTCAGGCGCACCAGCGGCAAGTGATCTTGTTCAGGGTGAACCTGCATTTGATCTTACTAATAAGCGCCTCTACACAGAAAACGGAAGCGGTACTGTAATTGAGATTGGTACTGTACCTAGCACTATTGACATCAACGCTGGAACGATTGACGGCGCTGTGATCGGAGGTTCTTCTGCTGCTGCAGGCACGTTTACTACGTTTACCTCAAACGGCATAGACGATAATGCCGATGCTGTGGCTATTACGATTGATAGTAGTGAAAAAGTAGGTATTGGCACTACATCTCCCGGCGATTATCACTCTCTTGGCAGTAATCTAGTAATATCTGCGTCTGGTGACGCTGGCATGACTATCGCATCTGGCACATCAAACGATGGCAGGATTTTCTTTGCTGACGGCACTAGTGGATCAGCAGAGTCAGAAGGCACGATTGCTTACAACCATGCTGACAACTCTATGTCATTTAGCACTTCTGATTCAGAGGCGGTACGCATTACTAGCGCTGGTGGGTTTGCCATTGGCGGTACAACAGCCGCAGCAAAACTAGAAGTTTATGGTAACGCTATTGCTAGAACCAATACGGACACCAGCAACACTGGCTCAGTAACTTTGGACTTTGGCGCTAATCAAAACTTTGTACTGACGCTAACAGGCAATGTGACCTTGGCTAACCCAAGCACAGAGGTTGTAGGTCAGTCCGGGTTCATCGTGTTTATCCAAGACGGTACTGGTGGACGAACGGTGTCTCTTGGCACCGACTACGAGACCGCTAGTGGAGCAGGGCTTACCTTGTCTTCTGCCGCAAGTACCACAGACATTGTGCCTTACGTTGTAGCCGCATCAGGCCGCATCTTGCTTGGCGCTCCCCAACTCGCGTTTAGCTGAGGATAAGCTATGTCAGGTCCAGTAGGTTCACAACAATGGATGTACTCATCGGGCTTTTATCCGCACGAGATAGATAACTCTGCGCGTTTAGATAATAACTCGTACTACACAAGAACTCCCTCGTCTGCTGGTAACCGTAAGACATGGACTTGGAGTGGCTGGGTTAAAAGATCATCAAGCGGAACTCGCCAATGTCTTTTTGGAAGTGTAATCCCCCCTTATGGTGGCAATGACACTAATACGCTTCAGTTTGGTTTTTTGGATAATGATAGGTTTCAGCTAGGGCTACAATCCGTCTATGTTTTAAACAGCACTCAAGTGTTTAGAGATTTTAGTGCTTGGTATCACATTGTCGTTCGTGTAGATACAACTCAATCATCAGCAAGCGACAGGATTAGGGTTTATGTAAACGGAGAGCAAATTACAGCCGGTCATTGGGCTATGAACAATCTAAATGATACCTATGTTCCTCAGAATGGTGATTTAGCGATAAACAACAATCAAAATCACGATATTGGGCAATTTTTGTCGAGCAACTATTTTAACGGTTACATAGCTGAAGTTAATCATGTTGATGGCAGTTCATTAGCGCCCACCAGCTTTGGCGAAACCAAGGCAGACACATGGGTTCCTAAGAAGTACACAGGTAGCTACGGCACTAACGGTTTCTACCTAGACTTTGCTACTAGGGCTACCGATCCTATTGATGCTTCTGGCAACGGAAACAACTGGACTGACACAAACGTAGTCGCTACTGATTGGATGCTGGACAGTCCGACGAATAACTTTGCTACGTTGAATCCTTTAGCGCAATTTGGCTCCCCACCAATTTCAGAAGGTAATTTAAAAGTAGAACTGGCTGACGGCTCTGATGGTGTGTTTGCTTCTATTCAGCCTACTGGAGAGAAATATTATTGGGAGGCGCTTTTATCTTCTGGGGTACAAGGATATGGGGTAATGGCGAATAACGGAAACGCTTCCAGCACTATCAATACTCTTTACTATACAGATGGTCGTATTTATGTAGCTAACGCTTTAGTTACTAGTTCGGCGACCACTGCAACGAGCGGAGATATTATAGGCATTGAGTATGACCCTGCCGCAGAGACAATAAAGTTTTTCAAAAATAATACCCAGATAGGTAGCACTTATGACGCAACAGGCGCTGGGCTACTCCCATTTACAGGCGGAACAGGTGCTGGCTCTGGGGTTAGCATATTAAACTTTGGTCAAGACTCTAGTTTCGCTGGGAACAAGACGCGCCAAGGCAACACAGACGCCAATGGCATAGGTGACTTTTATTACGCACCACCTGCAGGATTTTTAGCCCTGTGTTCAGCTAATCTGCCTGATCCAGCGGCGGCAATTAACCCTGCTGTAAACAACAGCCCGCAAGACCACTTTAATACTAAGCTGTACACGGGTAACGGTAGCACCAACAACATTACAGGCGTTGGCTTCCAGCCTGACTTTGTATGGATAAAATCAAGAAGTGAAGCATACTGGCATCGCGCGTTTGATGTGCTTAGAGGTGCAACAAAACAGTTATACCCAAATGATAGTGCCGCTGAAGCTACAGAAAGTACGTCACTAACCGCTTTTGGTAGCGATGGCTTTACCCTTGGCAGTTTTCAATATACCAATAACAACACAACTACCTTTGCCTCATGGAACTGGAAAGCTGGCGGTTCAGGCGTAAGCAACACAGACGGTGACATTACATCTACCGTGTCTGCTAATACTGATGCTGGTTTTAGTATTGTTACATGGACAGGTAACTCAACCTTCGACGGCGTTGGTCACGGGTTAGACGAAGCCCCTGAATTCGTTATTTATAAAAGCCGTGTAGGAACAGGTGATTGGTATGTGTGGACAACTGCTATTGATGGGACAGATGATTATTTAAAGCTAAACGGCACTCAAGGGGCATCGGCAAGCGCACCAGCTAACTCACTAACTGCAACCACCATTACTAACTGGAACTACAACTCAAGCCAATCACCAGTAGCCTACTGCTTCCACAGCGTCGAAGGCTTTAGCAAGTTTGGTACATACGTAGGAAACTCAAGCACAGACGGCCCGTTTATTTACACAGGGTTTAGGCCAGCTTTTTTGATTTGGAAAAACATAGGATCTACGGGTACTGGTGAAAACTGGTACATATTGGATTCCGCTAGAGATACTTACAACACGGCAACTCGTAATTTAAAAACAAACTTATCCAACGCCGAATCCTCTGGTAGTGATTTGTTCGATCTTTTTAGCAATGGATTTAAGCCAAAAGTTGCAGGCGGTGATTGGATCAATAAAACAGGGCAAACGTTTCTTTACATAGCATTTGCAGAGATGCCCTTCAAATACGCTAACGCGAGGTAACAACAATGGCATGGACATACAACGATAGCGTTATCCGCGCAGGCAAAAGCTGGACGGATGATGATGGAATTACGCATCCCTCTAACTGGGGATCATGGTCAGACGAAGAAAAGACGGCGGCTGGTCTAGTATGGGTAAATGACCCTGCTCCATTTGATCCACGGTTCTACTGGGCGGCAGACGTACCCAAGGCACTAGATGACGTAAACGAAGTAGATGAAAACGGTGACCCGTTGCTGGACATGGATGGTAAGCAAGTTGTAACTTTGGGCCTGAAGTCTCAAGAAAAGGCTAAGGCTAAGGTACAAGCCGAAGGACTGCTCAAGCCTACCGATTGGTACGTCACTAGAAACGCTGAGAAGTCTGTGGCTGTTCCTGTAGGCGTGTCTCTGTACCGTGAAGAAGTACGCAACGCAGAGAAGGCTATTGAAGCTGCCATTGACGCTGTAACAACTCACGACGAGTTTATGGCGTTGTTTGTGTCAACCGAAGAAACTACCGCTACTCTACCTAGCTGGCCTAATGCCAATCTGGTTGACCTAGAATACGCTGACCTGACTGAAGAGCAACACGTAGTCTGGAGAACAACAGCTAAAGTTTCTATGCGTCAGGCGCGACTTGCGCTGATCCAAGAGGGTTACATGGCTCAGATCGAAGAAGCACTCGCGTTGATTCCTGACCCTGACAAAACTAAAGTCGAAACTGAGTGGCAGTATTCTTCTGTCGTAGAACGCGATTCTGAGTGGGTAGCTGCTTTACAACCTGCGCTGGGACTTACGGATCAACAAATGGATGACCTATTTACTCTAGCAGCAACGTTGTAAGGTGGTACTAGATGTTAGAAGAACATAGGCTCGACAGGATTGAGCAGAAACTCGACAAGTTGACTGAAGCGGTATCACAGATTGCTCGTGTTGAAGAACAGATGCTGTCTGTGTTTAAGCGCATGGATAGGCACGAGAAACGCCTAGACGATCAAGAAGATGATCTACGAGAGCTAACGGCAGATGTACTGGCTAACTCAGGCTCTGTCAAAAACGCTGAGAGATTATTCTGGATAGCTGTTAGCGCGTGTGCATCTGTACTCGTTTACATGATTAGGTAGACTTATGTGGCAAGCACTCATATCACCTATTGCTAATTTGCTTGGGCAGGTAATCAAAAACCGCGCCGAAGAGAAAACAGCAATACACGAAGCAAAGATGGAAGTCATCAAGAACACTGCGTCTTGGGAGCAGCTTATGGCGTCTGCCAGTGCTACCTCTTGGAAAGACGAGTGGTTTACAGTGTTGCTCTCAGCGCCCGTGGTTGCGCTTATGTGGGGTATTGGGATGAATGACGTAGAGATTATAGACCGCATTGGTCTTGCCTTCAGCGAGCTAAACAGGCTCCCTGAGTGGTATCAGTATCTATTATTCATGGCAGTATCCGCATCCTTTGGTATCCGTGGTGCTGACAAGTTGTTAGCCCTGAAGGGGAAAAAGTAAATGTTAGCGTATACCGTTACTAGAGATGACTTTGAATCAAACGACGATTGGTCTAAGTTTATCTTTGACTTAAACAGTGACGTTAATGGTCCTTACTACGGAACAGCCAATATAAGCGGAAGTTACACATTACGTCCGGGCTACATTATGTCTTTTTATCAGAGGGGGTCTATGGACGCCCTTGCTCTGCAAAAGATGTTTGGTGTTATAGACCCTAATAATAATCAGTTCCCTAGTTTATTGGAGCAGTATGGGCTAACAGATCAGTACAACTCTGAAGTTGAATTTTTAAGCGAAATAAACCGATGGCTCGGCGCACTAGAAACATTTTTACGTGGGAACCAAGCAGAAGACGAAGACGGACGTTTTAGAGCTACAGAGGCCCGTGAGTGGCGCGAGTTGTTAGATCGGTTTAAAAACGGCGAAGCAACTGTTAGAGAACTTAGAGATTTTTTTGAAAACGCCTCTTACCTTCCAGAGTTAGAGGGGTGGAACCAATACCAGCAAGATATTCTGGGATCTGGTATATTTAGAGCGCCTAGGACTTGGGAAGAAGTAAGAAGAATACTAGAAGCAAACGGATACACGCCAGAAGAAATACAGTCTGTAGAAGACTCTATCAGAGCGCCCGGAGGAGAATTTCAGGGCAGTCTTGTACTCCCCGGAATACTCAGAGATTTAGGGTACGATGACGCTGGTTGGTGGGACGTTAGACCCGCATCAGGCCAGCCTTGTGAAATTGCTGGTGGTTTTGGAACATACGATGTAGACGGAAACTGTCAAGACTCAGGAATCACAGGGGCTGAAGGAGATCCCTGTGGATACGGGGGGGTCAGGGATGAATACGGAACCTGCATAAACCAAGACTATAGCTGTAGTAACGAACAATACGCAGCCAACAATCCGGGCGAGTGCGGAGAAGCCGAAGAAATAGACTGCTCAGACCCAGCTAACGCAAATCTTCCAGAGTGCGAAGACCAAGGATTTGACGATTACGTAAAAGAAGTCGGTGAGGACGTAGCTAACGCCGCTAAAGATATGTATGGTGAGTTTAAGGACGTAATAACTGAGTGTACAAACGGTCCTTTAGACTGCATTAAAAAAATTGGGGACGTTTTAGCTGGCGCAGGCATACCTGAAAAATGCCAAAATTTAGAGTCTTGTGCTACTGCTGATGGCACTGACGCAGGTGGCTACTGTTGGAAAGACTGCGTAAACTTCAGTGTACTTGCCGGGTTGCCTATTCCTATTCCCCTGCCTCCGGGCATGGTCGATGTTGGTACTTACCGTGACTTTGAAAATGGCCTAAAAACGATTGGAAAGACCGTAGGCGATATTATTGAAGGTAACGCAAGTTGCGGTCCTAATAACGACCAAGACTGAACATTCGACCAAGTTTTAACAGACTTAAAAGATTGGGTAGTTGGAAACGTCAAAGATGCTATGGACGCCCTTGGCGACTACGACCTAGACGATGCTTACGATTGGCTTAAGGGTATTCTGGGCGGTGTATTCGCTACTGTTATCTGGGACGAAACAAAAGACACAATAGCCGATGTAATAGGCGCGACCCTTCCGATTACAGGTGACACAAAGGACTGTACAGACGAATCTGGTCAAGTATACGCTACAGTAGGTATAGATCAAGAGTGTCCTGAACCCCCTCCTGTTGGTGCTGGTTTTGATTGTGACAGTGTTAATAAAAGCGGAGGCATGGTTGAAACAGAGGCCCAATGCGGAGGGTGTCTCCAAGGGTACGACCCAGATGGTCAGGGCGGCTGTGTAGAAGCACCTATTGAGTGTCCGGGCGAACAGGTGTACAACGACCTTACTGCTAAATGTGAAGACCCTGAACCGGGGTTTGTCGAAGGCGACCCCTGTAAAACAGAAGCGGGTGAAAGCGGAACATACGATGCACAAGGCACCTGTGTTGCAGACGCTGTAGAACCAACGCCCTGTGTAAACAACGCAACTCTTGAAAGCAATTGTGAAAAGTGTTCTGACGGAAGTTTACCCAGTGAACACGAGAACGGGGACTGTAGCCAACCGAAGACAGCCACATCTGATCCCGAAGGAGGTGAAGACGGTCCTCCTTGTGACCAACCTCAACCCGGAGGCTTTGAAGGCGTAGCTTGGGCTTACAAATGTCGAGACACGCACTGCCCTGACGGTACGCCTAAATCGGAAGACCCTGATTGTACTGGAGGTGAGTTAGTAGAAACTTCTCCGTGTGATTCACAAAACAGAGTAACTAATGAAGACGGCTCGTGTGGAGAGTGTTTGCCCGGATTTACACCAGACCCTGAAGGGTTTGACCAGTGTATCCAAGCACCGCCCGAGTGTAACGACTGTAACTGTGCGGAGTACGCCGCTGCTAATCCCATTGAGTGTACTGAGTGTCCTGACGGAGAATCGTATTGTGCATCTACGGGTCAGTGCGAAACTAACGGTACTTGCCCATCTTCAGAAGAATCCGAAGAAGGCGCAAGCACAGGAGGCGGTGGCATTGGTGGCTCTGGTGGGCGAAGTATGTTTGCACCGCTAAACCCTGCTATAACTGCTAGTCCTCAGTTGCTCACAAGACAGGATTTTCCAATTACTGACTTTTTAGCTGGCATATTTACTAACTCTACAGGCGGCACAAACGTATGACATATCTAAACCTAGTAAACAGTGTTCTTAGACGCCTCCGAGAAGATGAGGTAACTAGTGTAACCAACGACACCTACAGCAAAATGGTAGGTGACTTTGTTAATGATGCCAAACAGTTTGTAGAGTCTGCGTGGGATTGGTCTGCGCTTAGGACTACTCTGACTGTAACCACCAGTGCTAATGTTTTTAACTACGTGCTTACGGGTTCGCAGAACAAAATTAAAGTACTACACGCTATTAACGACTCATCTAACCTTACAATGCAGTATCAGCCACAGAAATGGTTTGACGAGCAGTACTTAATTAATACCCCGCTTTCTGGAGAGCCTCAGTACTACACGTTTAACGGTGTAAACTCTGATGGTGATACACAGATTGACATTTATCCTAAGCCAGATGCTGCTTATACCCTGCGGTTTAACTGCATACAACGTAACGATGACTTGAGCGCCAACACAGATGATTTGGTTATTCCTAGTCAACCCGTGATTCATTTGGCAGTGGCGCTACTGGCGCGTGAGCGTGGAGAGACAGGCGGTACGTCAGCGGTTGAGTACTTTGGCATTGCTGATAAATATCTGTCTGATGCTATTGCTCTGGACGCACAGAAGCACCCCGAAGAAGTTATCTGGTACACTCCTTAAGGAGACTAGTGCATGGCACAGCAACTACAAAGTATTAATCTAGTCGCTCCTGCGTTTAAGGGTGTCAACTCTGAAGACTCCCCTATCGCGCAAGATCCGTCTTTTGCTGACATTGCTGACAACGCCGTTATTGACAAGCGTGGGCGTATTGCTGCCCGTAAAGGCGTTTCTGTAGTTACAACTAACAAGACGGCGCTTGGTACTGACTATATTCACAAGATTCACTACTTTTACGATGACGCAGGTAACGAAGTAGTATTTACTGCAGGTAACAACAAAATTATGACAGGGACTACTACCCTGACTGATGCTACACCCGGATCATACACCATTTCGGCTAACAACTGGAAGATTGTAAACTTTAACGACAAGGCGTACTTTTTTCAGCGTGGGTATGATCCTCTGGTGTACGACAACGCTACTGGATTGCGTACATTTACTGTAGCTAACGGCGGTGCTACTGCGGCAACTTTGAAGTGCCACGAAGCTATTGGCGCTTACGGACGCCTCTGGGTTGTGGACAACGCAACTGACAGCCAGACTATCTACTGGTCAGACCTTCTGAACGGTGGTGATTTCACTGGCGGTTCCAGTGGTTCTATAGATGTATCTAAGGCATGGCCTGATGGATACGACGAAGTTAGGGCTTTGGCAGCACACAACAACGCCCTGATTGTTTTTGGCAAGCACAGTTTGCTGGTGTACGGCGGGGCCGATAGTCCTGCTAACATGGCACTGGTAGACACTGTAGCTGGCGTTGGGTGCATCTGTAGAAACTCTGTACAGCACATTGGTACAGATGTGTTGTTTATGTCTCCTTCTGGTTTACGAAGTTTGGGGCGAACGATACAAGAGAAATCTTTACCGCTGTCTGACCTAAGTTTGAACGTGAAGTCAGACATTATTAATTTGATTAACAACAGGAGCGGTCCAACTGCCTCTGTGTATAGCCCCGAGAACTCTTTTTATCTTATTGCGTTTCCGGGTCAGTCCACGATTTACTGTTTTGATCTAAAGTCTAAACTAGAGAACAACACCTATAGAGCAACACGGTGGGTGTCTGTTCCGCACAAGTCTTTTGAGGTAAAAACAGACGGTACTGTGTACATAGGTACATCAGACGGCATCGGAACCTACTCTGGTTACCTAGACAATACTTCATCGTATCGTTTTAGGTACTACAGCCCCGGCTTGACGTTTGGTGATCCTTCAAAAGTCAAGCTGCTTAAAAAGGTAAGACCTACTATTGTTGGTGCGGCAGGTGCTTCTTGTTTTATGAAGTGGGCCTACGATTTTAACACCACGTACAGCACGTATGAATTTACTATTGGTAATCAATCACCAGCTTACTTTGGAGTTGCTCAATTTAACATTGATGAGTACACGGGTGGAGAACTAACTACTAGGAACCCTGTGAACACCACAGGAAACGGTAGTATTATTACAATAGGCTTAGAAGCCGAAATTGACGGGGATGCTTTGTCTCTTCAGGAAATTAACGTATTAGCACTAATAGGTAAAACGGTATGAGTAATTATACAAAGACAACAAACTTTACCGCTAAGGACAGTTTGCCCTCTGGCGACACTAATAAAATTATTCGTGGTAGTGAGTTTGACACTGAGTTTAATGCAATAGCTACAGCCAGTGCAACGAAGGCTGACTTAGCTTCTCCTACCTTTACTGGAACTGTGACAATCCCCGCTCTAAACTTTACGGGAACCCTGTCAACAGGAACGATTGACGGAGGTACGTACTAATGGGCTTTATCAGTGATATTCTAGGCGACATTACAACGGGACTTATTCCAGACGAAGTTACGTCTGTATACGAGACGGCGCTTCCCCAAATAACCGCCCCTAATGTTTCGTTTCAGCCTTTTACTGTTGCGTCTAGTGTCGGAGGAGTAACCGGAGGTCCGTCAGGGACTACTCTTACTTTATCTCCAGAACAACTAGCTATGCAACAACAGTTGTTCGGAGGCGCTGGAGACTTCTACGGTCAAGCAATGGCTCCTACGGCACAACGTGAGCAGGACATTTATCAGCGCATCAGAGCTACTCAGGCTCCTGAGGAAGAACGTGAGCGACTGCGGATAGAAGAGCGCCTCGCGCAACAAGGACGCCTAGGTGTACGCACCAATATGTTCGGTGGGACTCCTGAAGCGTTTGCTATGGAAAAAGCACAGGCTGAAGCTAGAAATCAAGCAATGCTGGGTGCGATGCAACAGGCACAAACAGAGCAGGCACAACAAGCGGCCCTAGGCGGTCAGTACTTGCAACAGAGTTACGCACCACAGGCGGCACTGTTGTCTGCCCTTAGTCCTGCTATTAACATTGCTAATATCGCAGATGTAGCACGTAGGCAACAAGGCGAACTAGGTCTTGAGGCATCCATCGCTAACCTACAAGGCGCTTTGGGTCAACAAACAGGACTCGCAAACTTGTACGGCGGCGTGTACGGCGGTCTTCTCAGCGGTCTTGGTGGTCTTGTTTCACCGTTTGCTCAGTCTGCTGCCTCGGGGTTGTTTGACTTTGTTACGGGATTCTTTACACCGGACGAGCCTACTGGACCATAAATCAGGAGTAAACTATAATGGCTAATATGTCTCAAATCGCTAGTATGCTGGCACAATCCGGTGCTAACATCGGGCAACAAATAGGCGCTCCTGTTGCTTCTTTCGGGCAAGGACTCGGGGGGATGCTTACGGCTCGCAAAGAAAAGCAGGAACAACAGGCTATTGCTCAAGAAGTTCAAAGTATGTTGAAAAAACACGCGAACAACCCCGCACAGCTAAACGCTCTGGGCCAGAAGTACGCCTCAGAGGGCAACAACGAGATGGCTAAGTTGTTCTTTGATGCGGCTAAGACGGCTACCGGAAAAATAGATGCTGGAAAAGCGCAAGGACTGCAAGAAGGTCTAAGCGTAATTACTCGTGCTGCAGAACGTGGCATCCCTTTAGAGCAACTACAAACAGCCTCAAGTTTTGTTATTAGGGCGGGAGGAACACAAGCACAAGTTTTAGAGGCTTATGAAGCAGGCAAAAACTTTGGCAAAAAAGATGACCCCATAACAGGCACACCGGGAACTGTGTTTTTTGAGAGAGGTCCAGACGGTAAGATGACTCAATTGGCTAGTGTTCCTTTTAAAGACGAAGACGAAGGAACCGATAGGGCTTTTGAATTAGCGAAGACAGGGAAGGACGATCCTCAGTCTATACAAGACGCTATAAATGACGATTGCAGCGTTGATTATGGTAAATTGGAGAGAATCGAAGAGGAACCGGAAAGGGGAGACATAAGTTCTGCAGTAGAAAAAGCATATGGTAACATATCAAACGAGTCTACAAAATCTTCAGTTGCTTTGTCCAGAAACAGGGCTTTACAGGCGCGTCTTATAGCGGAGCCGGGAAAAAGCACAGGTATTATTAGTGATTTGAGAACTTCCGCATTAAACATTGCTGGTTTAAGAGACGCTGAAGAAGAAGATAAAACAGCTTTCTTAAGGACGAGAAACACAGATATTATTAATTCTTTGCCTCCGGGCGTAGCGTCTGATACTGATGTTAGAATTTTTTCTCAGGGTTTTCCTGCCGACAACGCAAGTTCAGAAGAAATTTTAAGCTATCTACAGGCTGAAGAAAGAATCCTCGCGGCGTCTAGTGATATGGCTCTTGTTGCTGATAGGCACTTAGCCTCACAGATAAACAACGGGCTAGACGGCACTATGGTAGGTTTTGAGGATAAAAAACAGCAATACGGCGTTATAATGAAAAAAGCGTTAGCAGATATAGAAGAACAAACAGCAAACGCTAAAACTGAAGCAGAAGCTATTGAAATTGAACAGAGAATAATTAGACAAGTCTCAGAAGTTTTAGGGTTCGTTCCTAAATTCTACCGCTAAGGGTAATAAGATGGCTAAAAGTGTATTTACAGGTGAAGAAATATCAGAAGACAACCCGTATGCTTCTTTAGGTGCTGGCGTAGGTTTTTCTAATCCGTATGCAGTAGATGCAATGGGTCCACTACAGCGACAAGAACAATACACGGCAGAACATCTACAGTCTTACGTAGACAAGGTAGACTCTGACGAGATTACTGCTGACGATATGTTTATGACTGCTCGGGCGTTTGTAGATGGCCTTTGGTTAAACAAAGGTGAAGAAATATCTAGCTATATTTCAGCCGCTGTTGTTAAAATTCTAGAGCCAGAAGCCTTTAGAGACTTAACTGTATCTGAACTTAGGGAGCAGATTTTACAAGAGGAAGAAGATAAGTCTGATCGCTTTGCAGAAGAAAGCCCTGTGTTGTCTACGACAGCCAACATAGCAGGTAACGTACTTTCTCCTGCCTCACTAAAAGCGGGTCAACTTCTCACACAAGCCAACAGGCTTAGGCAAGGGGCGCAAGCAGCTAAAACACAGTCTCAAATAGCTTCTACACTAGGTACGGGCGTAGCACAGTCTGCTGATGAAGGTGCTTTGCTTGCGGCTCAGTTAGGTAAACAGCAAAGCGGAGTAACGTCACAGCTTCTTTCTAAAGCCCCGACTCCTGTAGCCGCTTCATTAGTAGCTGCTGGGGAAGGACTTGTGATAGGCTACGAGGGAATGACGGACGAAGAAAAAGTTAAAAACGCTGCACTAACTGCTGGTATTTCAGCAACAGTTCCGTTTGCTTTTGCAGGAGTCAAAAGAGGATGGGACTTTTTTACTGAATCTAAAATTGCTCAACAGCTAGGAGAAGGACGAAACTTTATTAATTTAATGTTTACTGACCACGGTCTTGCTGGCGTTTATAGGCACGTTGTTTCGAAGGCTTACGGCGGTAGGTCACTGTCTGAACAACAGGCTAGAAACATGGCAGGCAGGGCCGTAACAACAGCCTCTGCTAAAAGCGATGGAGCTAAAACTGTTCAAGAAGCTGGGCGCAAAACAAAGTCGGCAAAAGAGGCTATAAACAGAAACACAGCAGAATCTATAGAAGAAACAGGCCTCAGAATTGACGATCAAATTGCAGAACTAGAAGAACTAGCAAGGCAAGCTAAAGGGCAGGCTAAAATAGACTATACCAATCAAATAGCAGAACTGCAGGCGGCTAAACAAAGTGCTGGGGCTTTACGCGCTCATGCTGTAAAAGAAGCTGATGAGGCTACAAACTCGGCTAACGCCTTTTTCCGTGGTAAGGCTTTGCGCGAGGCCGCACCGCCCGGAGCAACGGCTGATGAAATTAATGAACTTGGTTTGATGGACCCGCAAGACGCTAATGCTTTTTTAGATGATTTGTGGAGGAGACACGGCTTTACCGTAGCTAACGGTAAGACTTATGAAATAAGCCCAGACGGTGTATTAAAGTTTATTGATGACATTGAAGATGATTTCTCGGACCTTGCGCTAGTGGGTGGAGAAACAGCCAACATTATTGCTAGAGTTAAAACCTACGTTACAGAACAGATAGCTAGAAAAGCGCCTGACGGTGTTATCTCAGGAGAAGACTTAGTACAACTCAGAAGTACCATAGGTAAAGCAATTAGTGGGTTAAGCGAGGGCGCTACTTCTACTAGACGTTTTGCGTCAGAGGTTCAAACTTACTTTGATGATTTGCTGGAAGAGGGTTTAGATGAAGACGAGTTGGCAATCTTAGCCGCTGACAAAACGGCGTGGAGCATCAGAAGTCTTGTTGATAGCGCCGTTGCAAAAGCGTCAGACGGAAAAGCAAGGATGGGTGCTTTTGATGCTTCTGATTATTTAGCGGCACTAAAAGAACACAGTCAGCGGTTTGTTGCGCGTGGTCAGGGAAGACTTCAGGACGAAGCGCAAAGTTTGGCCCAGACAACCCAAAGAAACAAAGACAACATAATTGATTTGGCTAACAGAGAAGCTAATGAGGTCAGAAAACAAGCTATTGCAGACAGAGCGCAGTTATCGGCCTCTTTACAAAGACAAAGAGATAAAATTACAGAAGAAGCAGAAGCAGAAATTGCAGCTTTAAGAAAACAAAAGCAAGTTCAAAAGGCAGGAGCCGAAGGCAGGCAGGCGCTAGATATAAAAATAGCGGAAGTAAAAGAACGCCTAGCTCTACAACTGGCTGATATTGATAGCAAGGTGGCTAGGGCTAAACAAGAGGTAAATGCCCTCAGAGAAATGATGCCTAGCTCTTTCCAGCCTAGTGTTTTTGAGTCGCTGTTTAATTCAGCGCTGGTTGGTCAAGCGGCTGGATTGTTTTTGCCCAAAGCAGGTGAGCAAATAGGATCAACGATTGTTACTGGTTCTATAGGCTCTAACATCCTTGCGCGTGAGGTTACACAACGTCTGCTGGCTGGACAAACAAGAGGTCAGGCGGCGCTAAGAGGTGTTGGCGAAGCAGTAGGAGAGGCCGCAGAAAAAGCTGGCGTAACCACAGCAAGGACAACAGGCGCTCAAGCAGGCGCTGCTGGACAAGCTGTAGTGCCTCAGGGGGTTATGTTTTCTGAAGAAAGAAAAGAAATGCTTAGACAAATGCCTATATCTGGTAAAGCGGCTTTGTTCAGGAACTTAGAGGCCAAGGAAGGTGCTTTAGAAAGACTTAAAGCAGAAGACCCTAAATTGTTTGCAGAACTAAAGGCGGCGGCTAACGCTGGGAGGTAACATTACAATGACAGACAAAGAGCACACAGTAGAGTACACCTCTATCGACTACCACAGTATGTGTCAGAAGTCAAAAGAGCGCATCAAGAAGATGCAAGCGGAAGGAATACCTACGTCCCATGACCCGAAAGACAAGCCAGAGGACGTAGGCAAAAGGGAAGGTTACTCTATCTTCTTTATGTCATAACTCGCAGTTATTCCCTGTGCAGGCCAGTTGCTGTGATCCTTCAGTCATATCGCTGGCCTCTTCAATATCCCACGATATTTCCTTAGGAAAGTCCTTAGCAAGCTGGTTGTACGTCTTTTTGTCCACAGGTTCATAAGGAGCCTGCTGGTACGTGTGATCTGAGTAAGGCAGGAAAGAAATTCCAGATACCTTATCAAACTTGTTGTACAGCCACTGTCCCACCTCTAGAAACTCCTCATCACGGTAGTAGCAGGTCATAGATGGCTTATGCTCACACCAGTAGTCCTGATATATCTCCCAGAGATCCAACTGCTCCATAGCACCCATGTCTGAGGCTGTCACAGCGCCCTCAGGAGACGCGATAGGAAAGGAGAATACCCGTGTACTAGGGGACATTAGATCGTCCTCCACAGGGACACCAGCGGCCTCTAAGACCCCACAAAGCGGATCCCGAGCGTCTGCACGTACACGTCGAATGTATTGAGCAGAATAACGAGGATGGATACCACTAGCGCTATCGACCAACTGACTAACAGTACCTGAAGGCTTAACAGCAGTAATTGCGACAGACGGATTAATACCCAGCTTTTTAGCCCAGCGCTCGTTGGTAACAATAGCTTCATTACGCATCTCCGTTAGCCACTTCTCTAGTTTAGCTTTGTCTTCCCGTCCTGAGAGCACAGGGTGGTCCATGATGCCCGTAAGCGACACACCTAGGAGTGCTTCTTCCTCTGTGTTAGTCTTCCAGATGTTACGTAGGTAACGGAAGTCAGTCAACGTCGCCTGTAGAGTTCCAAGGATAGCCGCAATGCGTACTTTTCGTTTAAGGCTTGCGAGTGTATCGTCCGACCTGATAACAACTTCTGATAGATTGCAGAATTGATAGGGCCGCAGGATGATTTCGCTACATGGATTAGTTCCAAAATCATAGGTAGCATCTCTTCGCTCGTTCTTTGCAGCTTGCTTTTGACTTGCCACTCTGCTAAAGACACCTCGTTCACCAGATCGTGATTCATACAAACTAGTCCATTCGTTCAGGAACGCTTCAAAGTCAGGCTTCTCTGTGTAACACGCAGAGTTATTCGCTAGACCACGCTGGGGCTCATCTACCCACCACTGTCCGTGCTTACATCGTCGGATACGGTCATCTGTGAGGTTACTGAGGCTGATGAGGGCACTTCGCCTGACTCCTCCGACAACGACGATTTGGGCAATCTTACAGCAAAGATCGTGGCATTCAATGGACGTAAGGCGGCGTCCAGCTGATCCTTGAAAGAGCTCGACTGTGAACTTGAAAAGATCGACGAGAGGTTCAGGACCACTTGCACGACCTCCGAAAGTCTTGAGTGGGGCACCTGCAGGTCGTACTCTGCTAATGTCCCATTGGGGAACTTGACCTGAGTACAGCAGTGATACCAGCTCCCTAAACGATTTCGCCCATCCGACTTTCGAATCCGCAACATTAATAACTGTGTCGGTTGCATGGAATGTCTCCGCTACTTCTGGCAGTTTGCTAATGTATTGACGCTCGACGCTAAAGCCTACACCTGTGCCGCATAGCAAGACGTACATCAGTTCGTCAAACGCTTTAGGGTGGTCTATAGGTAGGTAGCTACAGTTAAACCCTGCTACGTTGTCACGCTCCAGAGCCTCTCCTGCGGTCATCAGTGCTCGCATAGAAGGCATTACGTCTAGATCGTGGATGGCCTTGAACATCTCTGACACATCAAAGTCATTCAGCGCACCCCGGTCTGACCAGAAGTTGATGTATCTGTTTACTGTTTCTTCCCAAGTCTCCCTACGCTTCTCTTCGGGTAAGTACCTAGCGTACCGTGACTTGTGTATTTACTGTTGGTATGCGTCCATTAGCCCTCCCCACAGATTTGCTGAAGCTTGT
>BCSF01000291.1_pt1 | contig 20983 bp, 22 predicted proteins | sample 1016431 | NCBI WGS metagenome assembly BCSF01 (sample SAMD00045685;SAMD00045686;SAMD00045687;SAMD00045688;SAMD00045689;SAMD00045690;SAMD00045691;SAMD00045692;SAMD00045684;SAMD00045690;SAMD00045691;SAMD00045692;SAMD00045684;SAMD00045685;SAMD00045686;SAMD00045687;SAMD00045688;SAMD00045689, study...
ATCCACTGGCAGACTTCCCGTCTGCCAGTACGCACGCGCTGCAGCGCTGCAGGCGTTGCGTGCTTCAATGTGCAATTCCGCAGGCATATTTCGGTGACGTAGCCGGTGACTTTCCAAGCGAGTCTACCCTTGCCGTTTCGCTGCTGCGTCTGCAGCGAGTAGATAACGGCGTCGCGTTTGTTCAGGTTCCGATAGGCTCTGGTTTCCACTGTGGTTTCCTCGCTAGGGTACGGGTCAAAAGTCTGGACAATCTTATAACACAAACGGAATTCCCGGACAATCGTCCACACATATTTCCGGACATTGTCCAGGAATTCCCACAATCAGGAATCGTTCCCAGATCTGAGAATGAGCCGGCATATCCTGCCATACCTGCACATCCTGCGCAGATTGCCTAATTCCCCCAGGCCGCGCAGCCGGCCCAACCTTGGCGTTCAGAAAATTTCAAAAATAGAACACAGGTGAGGCCAATTGTCCGCATTTATGCAGGACCGCTTCGTGCTGCGGTCGGAAAGGCTATGCTTCGGTTCGGAGCGAAACCATCCGCAGGGGAGCAGCGTGGGCTATGGACGACGTGGTGCGATTGTCCGAGATGTTGCTGGTCGCATTGCCGTGGATTTATCTTGTGATCCGCAGGTGGGTGGTAAGTCCAGATCGTAATAGCGATAGGTGACCAGACATGGATCACATAGAGCAGCGGATGTTGCAGGTGGGCCTACGTTCCACGCTCCCGAGGATAGGTTCCCGTGCGGCGATGGCCTGGGTGTTATCGAACTGGCACGACTGGCCCGAGAAGTTCCAGCGGGTGGTGACGTTGGAGGTATTCGACAGTCTTCTTCGTGGGCAGATCGAGGACGAGTCGTTGCGTGAAGATTGGAACGACATTGGTTGCTGGTGTTACGACCACTTGTCGGAGAAGTCCGCGAAGGGGTTGCATCAGGCGTTGCGGCATGAGCCTCGTCTGGGCAGTATGATCTATCTGGTTGAGATCACGCATTGCCAGAAAAGGGGGGGTGGGGGTAAATTGGCACGGCCAAAAAAACAAAAAGGGGGTCTCGCGTGACTTTGAGGCGACTCGAGGAAGGTGGTGTTGTCAAGAAGCGTGATTTCCGCAAGGAGTTTTTGCGGGTTGTGAAGTTTGACGATGCGGCCAAGAGCGTAGCGTTGGAGATGTTTGCGAAGACGGGTCGGATTTCGGATGCGGCGATGATTGCCGGGGTATCGTCATCGACGATTCGCGAGCATTTGAATCGCGACCCGGATTTTCTGGCAGCGTGGGAGATAGCTCGAGAGCAGTATTGTGATCATGTGACTGCGTTGGTTGAGAAGCGTGGTTTCGAGGGGATTGAGGAGCCGATACTGGGTGGGAAGTACAAGGATCAGGTTGTTGCCCACAAGCGGGTCTTCAGTGACAGTTTGGCGATGATGCACGCGAAGCGTTATGTGCCGGAGTACCGTGAGAAGCAGCAGTTGGACATGACGGTGACGGGTGGGGTGTTGGCAGTGGCGTCGTCCTTCACGAACACGAAGGGCGGGTTGCGGGATTGGAAGCATGAGTATGGCGGCAATTATGAGCCGGGGAGTATCCAGCCTGAGCCGCCTCCAGCGATACCGAATCGGGAGGTAGAGGATGTCAGATCAGTTGAAGGGTCCGGAGAACTCTCATCTGGAGATGGGACCGCCGTGCCGGGTGAACGTGCGGCTGATGCAGAATCCTAAGACGGGTTTGAAGTGGGCGAATGTGCGTGTTCATTCTCGTCGTAAGCCGGACATGTTGCGTGAGGGCAACGTGGAGTTACGGGGCAGTCTGGCTGAGATGTGCCGTAAGGTGGGCTGGTTGGCAGGTGGGATCGCGGAATCGTTGTGCGAGGATTACGGCGATGCGATAGAGCCGAGCGAGGTCGCTGGGCTGGCTTCCGAGTGTTATCGGGAGTGTCTGGATGGCTGAGATCGTGCCTCATGAGGGCAAGGTATATTGGGACGCTCGGGAGGACGGCCTACGTCCCGTGATGTGGGACTCACGTCGCGAGAAGTACGAGGATGTTGTGTGGACTCCTCAGGCTGGCAGTCAGGAGGCATTTCTCCGGTCTGGGCTGGTGGAGGTATTATTTGAGGGGACGAGGGGGCCGGGTAAGACGGATGCGTTGTTAATGGATTTCTGTCAGTTCGTGGGCCGTGGTTTTGGTCCGGACTGGCGGGGTATTTTGTTTCGCCGGACATATCCGGAGTTGGGCGATGTGATTGCGAAGTCTCGGAAGTGGTTTCCTCAGATCTTTCCGGGAGCGAAGTACAATGCGGGGGAGCATTACTGGACGTTTCCGGATGGTGAGACGTTGTTGTTCCGTCATTTCAAGGTTCCGGACGATTACTGGAACTATCACGGTCATGCTTATCCGTGGATTGGCTGGGAGGAATTGACGACGTGGCCGACGCCGGAGTGTTACACGTCGATGTTCAGTTGTTCCCGGAGTGCGAATCCGAAGATTCCGATTCGTGTTCGTGCGACGACGAATCCGTATGGTTGTGTGCCGTATGGTGATGTGTTGACGGTGAGTCGCGGCTGGGTTCCGATTCAGGATGTGCGGGTGGGCGAGTCGGTGTATTCGTGTGACGAGCGTGGTCTGGGTTGCGAGTCGGTAGTTGGCGGGGTGGTAAAGAAGCAGTGGTCGGGGACGATGGTTCGTCGTGAGGGTCGTGGGTTGAGCATGGTGTTCACGGACGACCATCGGTTGCCGGTGTTGACGGGTACTCATTCGACGCATGAGTTATTGGCGTATGCGGACTGTGGTGATTCGTTGCGTGTACGTCGTACGGTTCATTGGCGAGAGGGTGAGGTAGGCAGTCCGGTTCGGCCAGATGGTCGGGGTGATTATGTTCGTGGGCCGTCTCGTCCGGTTCCTCAGCTTTCGGAGGAGGACTATGCGGAGCTGGTGGGCTGGGTCTTGTCAGAGGGGTATGTGGTTCCGAGGGATCGGGCGTTTTGCATTTCTCAGACGAAGGGTCCACAGCGGGACGTGATTCGCAGGTTGTTGGACAGGTGCGGTTTCAGGTATCGGGAGGAGGACAGTGTCTTTGTGGTTTCGGAGGGTCACTGGGCGTGTGAGTTTGAGAAGTATGGTTTGTGTCGGGACAAGTACATTCCTCAGCGGTTGAAGCGAGCGAGTCCGTTGGTACTGGGCCGTTTGCTGGATGCGTTGCTGGCGGGTGACGGCACGTTGCGAGATGGTGGTGGTGCGGAGTATTACACAACGTCGCGTCGTCTGGCTGATGACGTAGCGGAGATCGGCGTTCGGTTGGGTTATTCGGTATTCACGTCCGAGGTTCAGCGTGATCGTAGTTTGTCGTGGACGGTAAGTTTGCGTAGTCGTCGGACGGTGAATCTGGATCGTGGTCGTTGTCAGGAGTATGCGTACGAGGGTCCGGTGTATTGCCTGACGGTTCCGGAGACGGAGACGTTTTTCATTCGTCAGAACGGCTGCGTGTGGTTGAGTGGGAACAGTGGTCATTCGTGGGTGAAGCATCGTTGGCGTTTGCCGGTTCCGAAGGGTCATATGATCTCGAAGGTGATCGAGGACTCGTTGGACAAGAACGGGGACATTGAGCCGCCTCGCGTGGCGATTCGGGGTCACATCAAAGAGAACCATGTGTTGCTGTATGCGGATCCGGGGTACATCAGTCGGATCAAGAGTGCTGCGCGGAACCATGCGGAGTTGGAGGCGTGGTTGAACGGTTCGTGGGACATTGTGGCCGGCGGGATGTTCGACGACGTATGGGATCGGAACGTGCATGTGTTATCGCCGTTTCCGGTGGACATGATTCCGAGCGGCTGGCGGATCGACCGGAGTTACGACCATGGTCAGAGCAGGCCGTTCAGTGTGGGGTGGTGGGCAGAGAGTAACGGCGAGCCGTTGGAGTGGGACGGTCGGGAATATGGTCCGGTGCGAGGTGATTTGATACGGATTGCGGAGTGGTACGGTTGGACGGGAGAGCCGAACACGGGTGCGAGGATGTTGTCGAGTGAGATTGCTCGAGGGATCCAGGAGCGGGAGGAGCAGTGGGGGATACGGGGTCGTGTGAAGGTGGGTGTTGCGGACGGTTCGATCTTTGACAACTACGAGCCGGGCAAATCTGTTGTGGGCGAAATGCGTAAGGTTGGGATAGACTGGTTGGCTGCTGACAAGGGTGCAGGGAGTCGAAAACAGGGCTGGCAGCAGATCAGGGAAAGGCTCAAGTCGAGCTTCCCTGGAGAAGAGGGGGTGCGTGAAGAGGCGGGTTTGTTTATTCTTGAGACGTGTGATCAGTTCTTACGGACGATTCCGGTTCTTCCCCGGTCGGATCGTGATCTGGACGACGTAGATACCGACGCCGAAGATCACATTGCGGACGAGGTGCGGTACAGGGTTCGGTTCAAGACGAGGCGTATGCGTCGAGGTAGCTGGAAATGAAGCAGCAGGCTGGCCCGGACACAGTATCAACGGCTTATGCCCACATGGCTCCTTTGTGGGATAAGATTTCTTCTGTTCTGGGTGGTACGGAGGTCATGCGGGGAGCGGGTACGTTGTACCTTCCTCAGCATGAGCGGGAGAGCAATACGGCCTACGACGAACGTCTGGGTCGCACGGTGCTGATCAACACGACGGAGCAGACGCTGAACAGTTGGGTGGGCCGTCCCTTCAGCAGTCCGGTTCAGGTGAACGACAACGTGCCGGAGTCGGTTCGTGGTTTGCTGGGTGACGTGGATCTTCAGGGCAATGACCTTGACGTATTTGCGAGGAACTGGTTCCGCGACGGTTTGGCGAAGGGTTTCAGTCATGTGTTGGTTGACTATCCGATGCGTGAAGAGGTGGATGGTCGAGAGCGTACGTTGGCTGACGACCGTGCCGAGAACTTAAGGCCGTACATGGTTCACGTTCCTCCGGAGAACGTGATTTTCGCACATGCGGAGATGGTGAACGGGGTCGAGGTATTGACTCACGTTCGGATCATGGAGACGGTCGTGGGCCGTGAGGGTTTCGAGGAATCGTTCACGGAGCGGATTCGTGTTTACGAACCGGGGATGGTTGAGGTTTACGAGAAGCAGCAGCGTACGAAGGGCGGCAAGGTGGAGTGGGTTCCGGTGGAGTCGTACTCGTACGACATGCCTTACATTCCTCTGGTGACGTTCTATGCCCAGCGGAGTGGGCTGATGCTGGCGAAGCCTCCGCTGTTGGATTTGGTAAACATGAACATCTCGCACTGGCAGAGTCAGTCTGACCAGACGGCGGTGTTGACGGTGGCGAGATTCCCGATGTTGGCATCGTCGGGAATGATGGATGACGACGAGGTGGTGGTGGGTCCGAACCAGTGGTTGGCGACCCGCGATCCGGCGGGCCGGGTTTACTATGTTGAGCATAGCGGCAAGGCGATTGCGAGTGGTCGTGCGGACCTGCTGGATCTTGAAGAGAAGATGGCGAAGTACGGTGCTGAGTTCCTGACGAAGAAGCCGGGTCGTCAGACGGCGACGGCGAGGGCATTGGATTCAGCGGAGGCGGTGAGTCCGTTGCAGGACATGGTTCATCGTTTCATTGATTCGATGAATCTGGCGTTGGCGTACATGGCTCACTGGGAGGGTGAGGAGTATGGCGGCACGGTGGATCTGGATACGGACTTCGGTCTGAGCGGTTCGGATTCTGGAGCATTGGGTGCGTTGCACGAAGCTCGTCGGAACCGGGACATTTCGCGTGAGGCTTACTTGCGTGAGTTGCAGCGGTACAACGTACTGGACAGGTCATTTGATCTGGCCGAGGACAGTGAACTATTGCGTGACGAGGACGCCTTTTCGGGCATGTCAAGCGTTGATCTGATGGATGGAGAAGAGGAATGAAGGTATTTAACCGGGACACGAATTCGGATCAGCGTCACGCGAGTGTCGAGGGTTCTGCGAACACGGAAGCGGTGATCACGATTGCTGCGGACGCTTCGGAGTTTTGGGTGCTGGACTTTGTCACGTTTTCTGCGGACAGCGATCCGGCTGCGAACACGACGTTGACGATTGCCTTTGGCAGCACAACGGTGTTCAAGCATTTCATCACAGCAGGTGGAGTGGGTCCGATTCCGCTGGGTGGTCTGGCGACGGGCGAGAAGAACGAAGCGGTAACGATCACAGCCTCGGCGGCTGGGTCGGGTAAGAAGGTCAATTTGAGCGTCGTATACAGGTGAGAACGAAATGGCATACGAAGAAACGGGAGTGGGGGGAACGTCCGGACTGAGCGGTCTGACAGCGGCCCACGACGAGTCGTTGGTTTCTATTCTTCGTGAGAAGAAGGAATCTGGTCGCGACATCAATCTGGTGACTCCGTTGGCGGGCAAGGGCTACTGCTTCAGCCGGTGGCGTAAGAGTCTGGCGAAGTTGCCGATGGATCGTTGCCATGTGCTGGTGTACGACAACAGCAACAACGTGCGGTTCAGCAACAAGGTGGATCAGTTCTGTGCAAGCGAACTGGAGTCCTACACGTTGGTGAAGGACACGAACTCCCGATGCAGTCTGGAGCAGAGCCGCGACTGGGTGAAGGTGGGCAATCGTTGTCGAGCGGTATACGGTCAGATTTACAACAAGCTGATCGACCAGCGCAGGCCGCTGTGTTTGAATCTCGAAGACGACATCGGTGTTCCGGACAATGCGTGGCAGAAGTTGTACGCTCAGATTCAGACGGACGATGTCGGGACTGTGATCGGTCAGTGCAATGACCGTCGTGCCTATGTGGATACAGGTCAGAAGCGGACGATTGCGGTCAACTTCAAGGTCGACGAGATCATTGGTCAGGAAAGTTCACTGAGCGTTGAGACCTGGCCAGTCATGGTTCGGGAATTTGGCGTGGAGCAGATCGGTGCGGGCCACATGGGTCTGTGGTTGACGAAGACAGAAACCATCCGTGAGTTGGGGATGGGTCATCAGTTTGGTGATCTGCGGGGCAACGACATCAACTGGGGTCTGGCGATCAACCGGGCCGGTTGGAAGTTCGCGGTCGACTGGTCAGTGAAGCTGGATCATTATTTCCAGCGGGACGGTAAGGTTTTGAGCATCTAGGGGCATAGCGTGGCATACCAGACGTTTGATTCTCAGCATCCGGGTTCTTCAGATTCGGAAGGCAAGTGGAAAGCGTTGCGTCTGGAAGATTCTGTGTTTCAGGATGCCCGAGTGCTGGATTTGGGCTGTAACGAGGGTTTCTTTTGCGGAAAGGCGTTGCAGCATGGGGCGTCGACAGTCTACGGCATTGAGCAGAACTATCGGCTGGCAGATGCGGCTGGTGTTCGTTTTCCACACGCTGATATTCTGAATCAGTCTTGGGAAGCTCCGTGGCCGGAAGAGGACTGGGACGTTGTGCTGATGTTGTCGGCGGTTCACTACGTCGAGGATCAGCCGAGGTTGTTTCGCCGGATTGCCCAGTCGCTGGCAGTTGGTGGGATATTTGTTCTGGAGTGTGGCATCTCAGACATGCCGGGCTATGGGTGGCAGCGAGCTACTCGGAGTGATGGTTCGACGGTCAGGTTCCCCAGTCTGCTCCAGTTGAAGCGGATGGTGCGTTCCAGCGGGCTATCGTTTCGGGGTCGTGGTCCCTCTGTCGAGCAGAGCGGTGATCCGGTTCCTCGCAGCGTGGTTCATTGTGGCCTGTTGTCGAGAAGTCTGATGCTTGTGACGGGCGACTCTCTGGCGGGTAAGACAAGCTTGTGTGATTCGCTGGATGTTCCGTATTTCTCCGTGGACGAATTCGTTCATCGTTCGATGGAGTTGGAGCGTACGTCATGGACTCAGTTGGAGTGTACGGCCAACCTCCGTTCGTTCTATAAGGAGTTGTCGAGTCGTCCTGCTGAGTTATCCAGCTTCGTGGAATCTTTGTTTGCCAGTCTCCCCGATGACGAGACGGTGATCGTTGATGTGATTGGCGATCTGTTTCCGGCGGTCTGTCAGGCCGGTCGGGATCGTGGTTTCCGTGTCTGGGAGGCATCGAAGCGATAATGGATGCCAACGAAATATATCTTGATCTCCAGTTACGGTATCAGCACAGGTTGCGTCGTCTGGCGAGCCGGATACTGGGCCGTTCGATTGAGTTGGTCTCGTTGTCCGACAGGGAGTTGCTTCAGCGTCTTCGTCGAAAGTTGCCGGTGCTGCGTCGGGGCAAGTTTGATTTTGCGGCCCGTCGATATCTGGAGTTGATGGAAGAGTTGCGGGTGTTGCGGGAACAGGCGATTGAGGAAGCCTGGAAGGAGTCTCGAAAAGAGTTGAAGGAATTGTCGTACGCGACTCAGGAGAAGGAAGAGGAGCGTACGTTGTTTGCGTTGCCTGTGAAGTTTGAACTGACTCGTCTCCCTCCTACGGAGATCATCAGTGTTCTTGATCTGCCGTTTGCCGGCGGTGAGACGGATGCTCGGACACTGATGCAGTGGAAAGCTTCGATTGTTCAGGCGGACTTTTCTCGAATTCAGGGGGCGGTTCAATCCGGCCTGCTGCAGGGTTTGACGACCGCCGCAATCATTCAGACATTGGCAGGGACTCGCCGTCAGAAGTTTGCGGATGGTGTTCTGGCAGGTACTCGGCGTAACGTCCAGGCGGTTCTCAGTGCTGGCGTGACTCATGTACATAATGCGGTGAGCGGTCGTTTGTTTGAGAAGAATCCGGACGTGTACAGGTTCCTGCAGTGGGTGAGTGTCCTGGACGGTCGGACTTCCGTCATTTGTCGCGCCCGCGATGGCAAGTTTGCTCCGATTGGGGACAACAAGTTGCCACAGGGTCTTCCGCGACTTGAACCCCCGACTGCCCGTCCTCCCGCTCATCCGAATTGTCGATCTGCGGTCGTGCCTGTCTTTGACTCGCGTGGACTGGCCGGTATTATTGGCGAGCGTCCATTTGTCCGAGAGACGGCGAAGGATCAATACCGGAAGATCAACTTCCGCCAGCAGGCGAGGGACGGCGTGGGTTCGGCGGCGTGGCGTCGAATGAGTGCCGAGCAGCGTCAGCGTGCGGTTGATACGGTAAGAGACCAATGGTTGCAGGACCGGATAGGGTCGGTTCCTGCGGACCTGACATACGACGACTGGTTGCGTGGTCAGCCGGTAGAATTTCAGAACGAGGTGCTGGGACGCCGCAAGGCGGTTCTTTTCCGCAAAGGTCTGAAGCTGGACAGGTTCGTTGATTCGACGGGTCGCCAGTTGACGATTGAGCAATTACGAGAACTACTGGAGTAGCGATGTTTGAATTTGCGAAGAACACGGAGTTGGACAATCTGGATTCGGTTCCGGAGAACTTTAGGGTGTTCTACAAGGAGCGTGAGGGTGGGGAAGGTTACGCTCTGGATTCCGAGAACCCGGTAGTGTCGACGGCGGTAGCCTCGATTGCGGGTTTGGGGAAATCGCTGAAGGCGGCGAGGGCGGATGCGGATCGTTACCGGAAGGACAGGACGGACCTGTCGGCTCTTTCGGAGTACGGTGATTCTCCGGAGTCGATTAAGAGTGCGGTGGATGCCCGGCTGGGTGAGTTGCAGGAGCAGTTGCAGAACGGCGAGTCGGCCAAGATTGATTTGGAGAAAATCAAGGAGGACTTGGCGAAATCGCACAACCGCGAGGTCACAAAGAAGGAACAGGTGATTGAGGGGCTGAAGGGTCAGCTATACGCTCACCTTGTTACTTCCGAGGCGACGACAGCGATTGCGGCCCAGAAGGGCGTGAGTGAGTTGCTGATGCCGTTCGTAAAAGAGCGGGTTAAGGTCGTCGAGGAAGAGGGTCAACTTCGGGTGTTCGTGGTAGACGGCGAGGGCAATCGTCGGTACTCAGGTGCGACGGGCGAGGCGATGACGATTCCGGAACTGGTTTCAGAGATGAAGGGCAACGAGCAGTACGGTCGGTTGTTTGAATCGGAAGCTCCGTCTGGGACCAGTGCGGTTCCGCCGTCTCCGTCAGGTCGTCGGGTAGCGACTCCGAAGCAGGAATTGTCGTCCGTTGATAAGATTTCGGCGGGACTCCGTCAGGGTCAGTTTGTAAGGCCCGGACAGGGGTAGGTGTTGACGCAATTCTGGGCCATTGGTACTTTGTGGTCTTAGTTGGCTGAAGCGACTTTGGCTGACTCTTTCATCCAGAGCGATTCTGGAAACAGATCGAGCGATTCGTTCCTTGTGTTTTCCCAATTTCTCTGCATGAAAGGTCTATCATGGCTTCTGTTACGCTGACTGAATCTGCCAAGCTCGCTCAAAATGATCTCGTAGCTGGCATCATTGAAAACATCATTACCGTCAACCGTATGTTCGAGGTTCTCCCCTTCGACGGCATCGACGGAAACGCTCTTGCCTACAACCGTGAAAACGCTCTGGGCGATGTCGACGTTTATGGCGTCGGTGGAACGATTGCTGCCAAGGCTGCTGCCACATTCACGAATGTGACCAGTACGCTGACGAGCATCATCGGTGATGCGGAAGTCAACGGTCTCATCCAGCAGACCCGTTCTGGCTGGGGCAACGACCAGACTGCCGTCCAGATTGCAAGCAAGGCGAAATCAGCTGGTCGTAAGTATCAGGACATGCTGGTCAACGGAACTGGTTCGAGTGAACAGTTCAGCGGCCTGCTGACGCTGGTTGATTCGGGTCAGACTGTGGATGCCGGTACGAACGGTGCTGCTCTGTCGTTTGCCGATCTGGACGAGATGCTGGACAACGTGACTGACAAGGACGGTCAGGTTGACTACATCACGATGAACGCTCGACCGCTGCGATCCTACATGGGTCTGCTTCGCGCTCTGGGCGGGGCTTCGATCAACGAAGTCGTCATGCTTCCGAGCGGAACTGAAGTTCCAGGTTACCGGGGTGTCCCGATCTTCCGTAACGACTGGTTGCCGATCAACCAGACTCACGGAACGGAAACCGCCGCAACGACGATTCTGGCTGGTACACTTGATGACGGTTCCCGTCAGCATGGTATCGCTGGTCTGACTGCCGCCAACATGGCTGGCATCCAGGTCGTTGACGTGGGAGAGTCGGAAACTAAAGACGAGCATATCTGGCGTATCAAGTGGTACTCCGGACTGGCTTGCTTCTCGCTGAAGGGTCTCGCGGCTCTGGAAGGCGTGAATAACTGAGGTATCTCGCTGCCGCCTGCGGCCCCTTCCTCCCACTTCGGGGGCCGCAGGTTCTTTCTTTATTCCGGAGAATCCGATGAAGCTATATCTGGCTGGTCCGCACGCAGGCAAAGACATCACGTTCCAAGGCGTTCGATTCGTGAGCGGTATTGCCGAAGTTCGAGCGGAGGATGAAGGTCTGGTCAGATATATGGGTCGGTGTTATCAGGCATTTCCGGAGGGTTCTCCGGAGTTGGAACAGGCACTCGAGAATTTTGGTGGTCGGGAGATCTATTATGGCGTCGGTAACCTTCCAGAACACGTCTCAGGGAACGCAACTAAAGCTAAATCGGATGGGAAAAAGTCTGCCGAGAAGGCCGCAGTTGACAAGCCAGCAGATGATGAAAGTAGTTCCGGGGCCAGCGGCAGTGTGGCCGAGGGGGACGGACAAAAGAACTCCCGGATGGATCTCCCAGAACTGATTCGGAATGCGTGCCTGCGTATCGATCCAGAAGATCCAGACAAGTGGGCGGCGAATGGCATGCCTACGGCAGCGGCGGTTTATTCAGTATTCCCTCAGAAGAATGTGTCAAGGAAGTTGATTTCTCAGCACGGATTAAGCCGTGATGATGTCCGCAAACTGAAAGCGGAGTAGTGAGATATGGCGTTCGTTTTCACTGTTGACGATGGAACTGGCCTGTCCAATTCCAACTCGTACGTTTCAGTTTCGGACGCCGACGACTATCACACGGGGCGTGGGAACACGCTGTGGACACATAGCTCGGTCACGACGGAAGAAAAAGAAGACGCTCTGGTACGAGCCACCGACTACATCGACAAGCGATTCGCGCGTAAGTTTCGAGGGTGGAAGAGCAGTTCGAGCCAGTCCCTGCAGTGGCCCCGCACAGATGCCGAAGACGATTCCGGCTATCTGCTTCAGAACATTCCGACTCAGTTACAGCAGGCCGTTGCGGAATACGCAATGCGGTCGATTAGCCTGCATGAGCTTTCTCCCGATCCGATTTCTCCGGTTCCCGCCCAGAAGAATTTGAACGGACATACTCGAGATCTGTCCGCGACAGGCGAGGTTTCCAGTAAGACCGAGAAGATTGGTCCCATCGAAGAGACCACGGAGTATCGGGACGTTGAAACGAGCGTAACGGCGGCTGGGCTGAACACGAAATCCAGTCTGGTCTCCGACTACAACATTCCGGAGTATCCGGCAGCGGACATGTTGCTGGAAGAGTTACTGGACAGTGCCGCATCCCGTCGCGTAGTTCGGGGGTGATTGTGGCGAAAGACTATTCCCCCTTACAGACAAAGGCTCAGAACCTGATCGAGAAGTTCGGTCGGACGGTGGTTCTGGTCAAGGAGTCTCGAACGGCCACGGACGCGACGAAGCCCTGGTTGGGAACGAGTACTTCCGATACCGAGGTTTCGGCATCGGCAGTTTATGTTCCTCTGGCTGGTGAGCAGCCGGTTACGGTTTCGGAGATGGTGGAGACAGCGGGACTGAGTCGAAGGGCGGATGCGTTTCTGGTAGGTGCGATATCTGGCCAGGACGTAAGGACATTTCAAAAGGTACAGGACGGTTCGAGGGTCTGGCGAATTACGAATGTCAACGTGATTCAGCCGGGCGATACGGTTTTGTTGTATCAGGTTGAGGTGGCAGGTTAATGCCGACTCCGAGTGTGGCCCGAACGGACATCTACTCAGCGGTGAAGGCCGCTTGGGATGCCGGTGCGGCTACCACGGGGAAGACTCTTCTCTGGGACAATGTGACGGGCGACATTCCACAGGGGGAGGATGGCAGCACTGGCGATCCCGAACTGTGGGGGTCTGTCCGAGTTGCGAACAACACTTCGGAGATTCGTTCCCTGAACGGGGATGGCGGGGTACGCCGATTTGAGCGAACTGGTCTGGTCATAATAGAGGTATTCAGCCCAGCGGGAGATGGGCTATCATCTACGGACGATGCCGTCAAGATTCTGCTGGATGCTCTTGAGGGCAAAACGACAACAAACAACGTGGTCTTCCGCTCCGGGTCGGTGCGAGAAGAGGGTCTTTCGGGACCGTGGTTCCTGACAGTCGTCACGGTCGATTTCGAGTATGACGAGGTGAAATGACATGGCTGCTGTTTCTAAAATTGATTCCAACGTAACGGGTCTTCGTGTCGCCAAAGAGAGCAGTATCGGCGTTCTGCCAGGTACTCCTGTCTGGTATCCGCTGGAGCCGAACAGCTACGGCGATTTCGGCGGCAACATTACGACTGTGGCTCGTGAGACGATCAACGATGCCCGGTCCCGCCAGAAGGGCGTTACGACTGATGTGGAAGCCTCTGGAAACTTCGAGGCCGATCTGACTCAGGACAGTCTTCAGCATCTGTGGGAAGGTTTGTTCTACGCAGGCTACGACGTTAAGAACGAACGCTTCAACGACCACACTGAGGATTCCGTCATCACCAATGTTGATGCGGCGTCCGATACCTTTACGGTGGATACGGGAACCTCTTTCCGGTCTGGCGACCTTGTTTTTGCGAGCGGGTTCTCCAATACGGAAAACAACGGTCTGCATTTGGCCGACACTGGGTCGGACGATGAAGCTCTGGTCGTGACGACTGCCCTGGCTGACGAGGCGGCTCCTTTGGACCTGGCAAAGCTTGTCACCGTTGGGTTTGAGTTTGATTCTGGCGATGCCGTGATTGATGTTACAGGAGCATTGCCGAAGCTGACCACGACTGCAAAGGACATGACCGAATTGGGCATTTCCGCAGGCGAGTTCATCTACATCGGTGGCGATGCGTCGGATGAGTCGTTTGCCTCGTCGAATGACAACGGATGGGCCAGAGTTCGATCAGTTACGGCCAACGCCATGACGTTCGACAAGACTGCTGCCACGATGACAGCGGACTCTGGAACGTCAAAGACGATCCGTATCTTCTTTGGTCGAACGGTCCAGAACAAAACGGGTGCGGACATCGTTCGGACGACTTACCAGCTTGAGCGGAAGCTCGGTGCGCCGGACGACGCCAGTCCTTCTCAGATTCAGTCTGAGTACCTGAAAGGTTCCTGCCTGAACGAGATGACAATCAACATTCCGACAGCCGAGAAGATCACCACTGAGACCACCTTCATGGCCAAAGACGTTGAGCATCGAACAGGTGCGACGGGCGTGAAAAGTGGTACTCGTCCCACGCTGGTCAGTATGGAAGCCTTCAACAGTAGTTCTGACGTGGCACGGATTCGTCTGGCTCCTGTGAGTTCGACGGATGAGTTCCCGACTGCTCTGTTTTCGTTCGTGATGGAAGGTTCCGTTTCGATCAATAACAACAACGCCCGCAACCAGGCACCGGGTACAGTCGGCGCGTTTGATTATTCGGCAGGTACGTTCGAGGTGAGTGCTGAGATTACGGCCTACTTCCAGAACGTAACGGCCCTGACTTCGATCCGGAACAACGACGATGTCAGTTTGGACATCACGATTGTGAAAGACAATGCGGGTCTTGCGATTGACCTTCCGCTGCTGACTCTGGGCGGTGGTCTGGCTCAGGTTGAACTGAACGAGCCTGTCAAGTTGCCGCTGACGGCGGATGCTGCTCAGGCGACGAGTGTTGATTCTGCGTATACCCACACAGCGAAAGTCTGTGTGTTTGATTACCTCCCAGATGCTGCCGAATAGGAGCAGGAATGAGTCTGTACGAAGATTTCAAAACGAGCGATGTACTGGAGACCAAGGGCGTTCGTTTTGAGAACGCTACCTATGCGTACACGCTGGCCCGGTCGGGCGGGGCGAACAAGAAGTTTCAGAAGTTTTTTGAACGTCTTGCTCGCCCCCATCGCCGGCAGATGGACAACGGAACTCTGGACAACGACGTGGCCGAACGCATCATGCGTCAGGTCTACGCCAGAACCGTCGTACTGGGCTGGGAGACGCTGGTAGACGACGAGTGGGTGGACGGCATTCAACTCGAGGACGGTAGCGTCGTACCGGCCACAGAAGACGTTTTGATTCAGGTGTTTACGGACCTGCCTGATCTGTTCTCCCAGATTAGCGAAGACGCTAAGAGCGTAACGTACTTCCGTCAGGCTGGCATGGAGGACGATGCGGGAAACTGATTGAGTTCCTGCGATATCAGATCGAGCAGGGACCGTATGAGAAAAAGGTTCTGCAGGCTTGTGAGGCGTCTGGCGAGCCGATTCCAGATAAAATTCTCAACAAGCCGGTGCTGTTTCCCGGTTTGGAATTCTATCTGTCTGCCTGGCAGGAACTGGGTTATGATAGGCCGATGGGATTTGGCGTAGGTCCGATCCCATCGGCCTCTTTGCGTGCATATGTTCGCGATCTGGACATGTGCGAGGATGATGCGGATCGTTTCATTTTTATTGTTCGGGAATTGGACAATTTCTTTGTGACACATTCCGCGAAGAAGGGGAAGTGATGGGGAACACGGCCCGAGTATTTTCTGCCCGTATGCGTCGTCGCGGCGAGTATGTGTCCGAAGCGGTGAACCAGCTTGGGGTGGCATGTGGCGTTACGATAGGCGACACGCTGGCCCGACTGACTCCGATTGACACGGGTGCTGCGAAATCCAACTGGCAACCGTCTCTGGGCGGTCCCTCACTGTCTCTTCAGTTTGGGGCGTTTGTGGAAGGGAAGTACGGAAGCACCGATGCTGCGAATGAGGCAGCGGTGAAGAAGAACATCCGGGGCGTTTTCTCCCGTCGATCCGACAACGCGGATATGTACCTGTCGAACTCTCTTCCGTACATCTCACGGCTCAATGAAAGCTACTCTACGATAAAGAGGAAGTTTCCACCGGCTCAGTTGCCGCCACCACGGTATCAGTCGGGTTTCGTTCAAGTGGCTCTGGCTCGAGGTCTGGCGAGAATTCGTAACAATAGCATGGTCAAGAACGCTCTGAATTATCGTAAGCCCCGGAAGGTTGTTCGGTAATGGCCACTGAAAACATCACGATCATCATTAAGACGAAGGGCGACAAGCGTGTCGTCAAGCGTTTTAAGGAAATCGGACAGGCTGCGGAAGATGCTCAGAAGCAGGTCAAGTCTTTGGGTCGGAACATTTCCGATCTGGGCAAGCGATCTACGGGCGGTGTTCGTCGGGTAGACTCCTCCGTGAAGAAGGTGGAGTCGAGTGTTCGCAGGACAGACACGGCGGTTAAGCAGTTCAGCCGTACTGTTCGGAAGACGGGTACGGACACTCAGAAGATGTGGAAGGGCGTGACCGTCCCCAGTTCGGTGACGGGCAGCATTAAAAGTCTGGTGACGTTGCTGGCTGGCGTTCAGGCTGTTCGGGGCGTAGGTGTCATTACGGATGAGTTCATCCGCATGAACAATACGCTGAGGGGATTTGGGACGGCGGAAGGTGCTGTTAATCGTGTCCGTAAGCAGATCAACGCAATTGCGATAGACGCTCGAGTCAGTGCCACTGAGACGGCAACGCTCTATGGTCGTTTGCGGTTAGCGACCCGCGACTTTGGGACCAGTCAGAAGGAAGTTCTGAAGGTCACCAGTACTGTCAGTAAGGCATTGCGTCTGTCTGGCTCGTCGGGTCTGGAAGCGAGTCAGTCGATTCGTCAGTTGTCGCAGGCGTTCAACAAGGGCAAGCTCGACGGTGATGAGTTCCGGAGTGTGATGGAGAATGCTCCGATCATTCAGAAACTGCTAGCCGAGCAACTCGGCGTTACGAAGCAGTCTCTGTTTGACATGGCTCAGGCGGGCAAGATTACGGCCAAGGAACTCACGGCTGCGTTGACTGAGGGTGCGAAGGAGATTGAGGAGCAGTTCAATAAGCTCGGATTCACGTTCGAGGATGTGTTTAAGAACTTTGTAACGAAGCTGCGTGAGGCTTTTGGTCCGCGAGCCGCTACGTCCGTCCGTCTGCTGGGTTCTCTTCTGGAGAAGATCGGTGACAACCTGAGCCTAATTCTGGACGTGCTGATTACGATAGCAGGCTTCAAGGTCTTTCAGTTTATGGCGAAGCACATTCGCTCTGCGACGGCAGCGTTGGCGGCACATGTCGCACTTCAGAAAAGCAGTAAGATACTGAGTGCGACTCCATCCGCCGGTTTTGTAACGGAGATGGCCGCGACAACCGCGCATGAAAAAAACCTGATCGCTGCGGGGGCGATGCAGCAGACTTTTGTCAGCCGGGAGTTATACGGACCCCCCCGCGAACTGGCCCCTGGAAGGGCGACCCGGATGGGGGGGTTTGCTGCTGGAGCGTCCCGTGTCGGGGCCGGCATCGCCAAGTTCGCTCCGCACGCGATGGTGGCATTGATTGCTTACGATCTGCTGGACGCGATGGGTCTGTTTGGCAAGAGTGCCGAAGAGATGGCTGACGCTGCAAGAGCCGCCTCTGAGGAACTGGTATCTGCAAAGATGAAATTACTGGCGGGTGGGAAGAAGGGTATTGCGCTTTCATCGGCTACCGCCGAAGACTTTTTAGGTAGGGCAGAGCGTGATAGACCGGACATCTCTAAGTCTCTTCAAGCTGCGAGGGAGAGGTTGAGGGGTGGAATCGACGTTGAGCCTGCGGAAATTCTGCAAGCTGAAAAAAGTTTGAAAGCGGTCGAGAAGCAATTAGTCGAAGTGGCCGCAGACTATGCAGCAAGGGCAAGGCAGGGATTGCTGGACTTGGCAGAAGTGCCAATGGAGTTATTGCTTCGGGAACTTGAGCAAACGATCCCTGAGTTGGACGAGATGATCAAACTGTCCACTAGGGCAGCGGCAACGGTGGCCGGCCCCGGTGGGGGATATGTGGCAGGTGCGAAGCTGAATCAGCTTTTATTAGATAGGTTCCCTGGGGCAGAAATTGATCGGTCTGTCACAGAAGGAGCATTCGACTCGAAAGGGAATCCACTCCAGAAGGGACTGGAAGCACTCATTCCGATATTCCGGAAGTACCGAGACGCTCTTCCCCTCACAGAGCAGGAGAAGCTCGGAAATTCGTTAGAGAAATCAGGTGAGTCGATCCTTAACTACCAGAAACGCCTCAGAGAGTTAAAGGATCCCACGAAGGTGTTTGAGGGCGGCACTAAGGCTCTTGGTCGCGCCATAGGGTACACGCAGGAACAGATCGACAAACTTGCTGGCGGGTTAAAAAATGCCATGTCGGCACAAGATGACCTGAACCGCATTCTGAGCATGCTTCCGAAGGATGAGCAGGGTATTAAAGGACTGGGCGATGAAAGTAACGTGCTGCGAGTCTATCAAGCCGCAGTGGCAGCGGGTGCTGCGGCGAGGCAGGCCGGTAAGGATACGGAAGGGGTCGCAAAGGCTGAGAAGCAGGCAGCGTTGGAGGCCATTGGTCTTATTCAGTCGCTGGATGTAATGAAGTTTTCGTATGAGGAAATGCTTACGCCGTTGCGTGATTATCTCAAGGCTCAAGCAGATGCCAAGGCTGCGGACGAGGCCCGAATCGAAACGCTGAAACGGATGAAGCAGGCGATTGATGCCGTTGGGAAGACTCCGTCGCAACTCAATTTGGAAAAATTCATAAGTTCCGGGGCCACAAAATCTCAGATCGATGAGTTCAAGAAGTCTGACCGTGAATTGGGTAGGCGTGGTGTAGAGCAGTCCGTTCGGAAGACCACGCAGGAATACGTCGATGCGGTTAACCTTTTCCGTCAGGAAGCCGCCCGTATTCAGCGGGATGTTATACCTACGGCGACCGCAGAACAGGCAAAGAAGATCAACGAAGGTCTCCAAAAGGACTTCAACGAACTGAAGACCATCGGAACGAAGCTCGGGGAGACGCTGGGTCGGGAAGTAGGGCCGGCATCTAAGCCGTTTATTGATCAGATGCAGACCGCTCTGGAGAGTGCGGCAACGACACTGGGATTTGAGGCTGGGCGGTCATTCGGTGCAGCGTTCCAGCAGGGTCTACTGGGTGCAATTCCCGGCATAGCCGCACTGACAAAAGACAAATTTCCTACAGGATTCGGTTTTACGGGAACTCCCGCCGAGGCTCCAGAGTCCACGGCCCGGAAGGCCGAGCAGACCCGACAGGCTACCGAAGGGGCGGCTGCATCTGCACGGAATCTAGCATCCAGTACACGGGATGCTCGGATTCAATATGAGGCTCTTGGCAGTGCGGCCCTGCCAGCTTTGGACAACTTGAGTAAGTCCGCGAAGAATACGGCCAACGAGATCCAGAACTTCTTCGAGAGTGCCTTCGGGACACTGGAGGACGCTTTGGTTGAGTTCGTCACGACGGGCGAATTCGATTTCAAGAAGTTCATCAATGCGATCATCGCGGACCTTGCACGGCTCATCGTGCGAATGCTGATCATCAAGCCGCTCATGTCTCTGTTCGGCGGGTTCTTCGGGTTTGCCCAGGGGGGTCTTGTTCCTCCGTTGCGGTATGCGTCCGGAGGCACGGTTCCGAAATTCCAATCTGGCGGAATGATCGCCGGCTATGGTGGGTCTACGAGCGACAGGTATCCGGTCATGGCGAGTCCGGGAGAAGGGTTCTTCAGCGTGGCTGCGATGAAGAGAAACCCCATTGTTGCCCGCGAGATCATGGCTGGCAAAAAGGTCCGAAAGAAGGTGGGTGGGGGCGGTGGAGCCGTGGCCGTCACTTATGCTCCTGTGGGCAATGTCGAGGGCGGTCCAGGGGGCGGTGGAGAGCAGCAGGGTCAAGAGATTACGGCCGTCATAGCGCGTGGAAAAACCCACCCAAGCCATCGTGAGATGCGGCCCAACGGCGCACTCGAGGGTATTTCCCGCAGGGAGTTCACATAATGGCATTTCCGACATTCCCAACGAGTCACGCCGGGACGGAGATTCAGGCGGAAGTCAGTTCCGGAGGATTGACTCGAAAGTTCAGGCTCAACGAAACGAACTACGGCGACGGATACCAGCAGGTTACGTCGCGTGGTATCAATGTTGAGGAAGATGAGTGGCGACTGAAGTTCGTCCTGCCGCATGGGGCGGCGGGTGCGGTGACCGATTTTCTGGATGCCCGTAAGGGGGCAGAGCCTTTCTACTGGACGCCCCCTCGTAAGACATCTGGGCTGTTCCGGGTGATGGAATACCGGCGTAGTGAGCTACAGGGCGATAGCGAGTCCATCACTTGCGTGTTCAAGCGGTGGTACGGGAGTGATTCATGAGTCGCAGAGAAGACCAGCAGTCACTACTGCCGGGTCGATTGGTCGAGTTATTTGACTTGGACCTTTCCGAGATACCCGGCGAAACTGCCATCTACCGATGGTGTTCGTCGTTCCAGGAATCCGGTGACGTGGTATGGAAGGGCAACACATACACCCCACTGCCGATTCAGGCCAGTGGGTTCGAGACAGTTTCCAAAGGCACGCTACCCACTCCGACTCTCCGCATGGCAAACGCCAAGCTGGTCCCGTCTGCGATCATCAACGATATCGGTGATCCTCTCGGAGCGAAGGTGACCCGTTGGCGTGTTCATGAGAAGTACCTCGACGGCAACGAGCTTGCGAATCCGAACGAGCACTATCCGATCGAACGGTTCACTGTCGAGCAGAAGAAGATTGAGACGGCGGCGTTCGTGGAGTTCGTGCTCAGTTCGGTTCTGGACAAGGAAGGTGTGCAGTTACCTAATCGGGTGGTTCTCAGGAATGCCTGTCTGCAACGCTACCGTGTCTACGATCCAACGACCGGCGGCTTTGATTATGATAAAGCGACCTGCCCGTGGGCCGGATCAGACGGCGTCGAGGGCGGGACGGAAGGGCCGTACTTTGATGAACTGGACAACTCCGTAGACGACCCATCGAAGGATCGTTGCGGAAAGCGATTGAGCAGTTGTGTGGCTCGATTTGGTGACAGCCCGTTGCCAGGATGGTTCTTTCCAGGAGTCGGAAGGGTGAGATAGGTGCAGTTCCTGGCTGTTATAAACCGTTCCGAGCCCAAG
>BCSF01000292.1_pt1 | contig 20959 bp, 29 predicted proteins | sample 1016431 | NCBI WGS metagenome assembly BCSF01 (sample SAMD00045685;SAMD00045686;SAMD00045687;SAMD00045688;SAMD00045689;SAMD00045690;SAMD00045691;SAMD00045692;SAMD00045684;SAMD00045690;SAMD00045691;SAMD00045692;SAMD00045684;SAMD00045685;SAMD00045686;SAMD00045687;SAMD00045688;SAMD00045689, study...
CAATGGTGGTGCATTCTTTTAGCACTCGTACTCAACTTCAGCCAGGCGTTCGCGCCTTCGCTGATCATTCCAAGCATCTTCGTTATCGTCAAAATCCGGAGGAACATCGTCGCTACTTCCGAATTCATCTCCTTCAGGATCACCTCGTCGATAACAGGTTTCCCAGTAGTTGTCTTCTGGCTTGGAGTCCAGCCATAGAATTGTTGCAAGATCCATGATATATGATCCCGTGATGATGTGTTGAGTTCTTTCAGTCGAGTAAAGGATGCACCCTTGACATATCCTTGCGTGCGGTTATCTCGTTTAGGAGTGAATTCCGATCCTCGGACGAAAGGGTGCCGGTTTCGTAGTAGTTCTTCAGTTTCTCGTAGTTCTCTGGTGAGAGAAGATGCAAGTTGCCATGCAGCGTTCTCATCAAAAGCCCATCCATGAATTTCCTGCTCGGTAAGGATTTGTTGTACTTCGTGTTCTAACGCGACCCATTCAGGTACGGTTGGAAGTGATGCCATAGTTTGGTGGTAACGTTAACGTCTTGTATGCAATAATCCTCCATTTCTTGTGACCAGTCCGACCAATCAGAAGTGGAACCGTAGTCACCTTTACGTTCATCTAATCTGTAGCCGTAAGATTCAAGTGAGTGTTTGCCGTACAACTTTAGAGGCATACCTTCCCAGTTATGCTTCTTATCCAAGTTGATCATGTCGGGATGGTAGAGTCTGCTAAGTAGTAGAGTGTCAACCATATAGCTAGGCTGATCAAACCAACTGTAAAGTTTGCGAATAACAGGTACGTCGTAGCCGATAATGTTGTGACCAATAATGCAGTCCGCGTCCTGGAGTCTTTGCAAACCTCTTGATACCGGCTCACCATTCCCTGTGTCATTGTACGCAAGCGTTTGCCCTGTCGCGAGATCGTGGATAGCAAGGCAGTGGATGGTACTAACATCATGAAGCAATCCGTTTGTTTCTATGTCAAAAATTAGACTCACTTCCCATTCCATCTGAACGTCTTATCTTTAAATTGTGCACGTTCAATCATTTCAGGGGTGGGAGGGTTAGGCGGTGTAAGAATAGCCTGTTGGTGAGGTGATTCAAAAGTCTGTTGACGCATTGAACTCTGGTTCGGGTTGGGTTTCATAGAATTTACAAGTAGGTAGATCGTAACTTAACTGACATGCGATGCCAGTCTCCCCTGAATATCGATTCTTGAGGATTCTAACAGTCGTATCAGATCGTTTGCTTCCGCTCTGCTGATCGCGTTCGAGTCCAATGCAAGCGTCAGAGAGCTGTGCAATTGCCGCAGACCCTCTAAGCTGTCCAAGTGTAACACGTGCTCCCTCCTCATGGTTCTGATCCGATGATGTACGTTTCAGGTGAGACACCAGGAACAAAGCAATGCCAGTGCGCTCCACCAGTGATCTCAATTTAGTCATGGTGGTGTCGATCATTCGACGCTCGTCTCCGTCAAGCCCAGAAAGGAGGATGGAGAGGTGATCCAAGAAAATGATTCTACAGTCGAGACCTGATGCCAGGTACTCAATGCGATTATAAATAACATCAGGATCATAGCTCCCGAAGCCATCAAAAAGATACAGGTTCCAATTAGCCATTGTGGCGTCAAAAGCCGCCGTAAGTTCTTCATGGGTGTGTTCTCCAAGGTGTAGTGACTTGCCTACATGAGCTGACATCAAACCTAGAGCTGTACGGCGGTTGGATTCTTCCAACGCCAAGTAACCGACCCGTTCTCCTTTTGAAAGAAGGTTAGTTGCAAGTTCACGACAGAATGAGGATTTTCCGATGCCAGAGCCTGCAGTGATCGTGACAAGCTCTCCATATCTGATCCCGTGAAGCTTTGATTGTAGTCCTTGAAATGGGTAGTCATGATCTGCAGCAGGTGATGGTGTAGTTACAAGATCTAGAAGAGTTTTGCCATCGACAATGCCATCAGGACGGAACGGCTTGGCGTCCCAGATAGCTCGGCATACAGCGTCTGAGTCATTGGCTTGGAGGGCGTCTGATGCGTCCTTGTAGTCGCCTTGGAGGTGGGCAATCTTGACCTTACCAGGCGGTAGTACACTAGCACACTCTTCAGCGGCTTGGCGACCTGGTTGGTCATTGTCATAAAAGAGAACAATCTCATCGTAGCCTTGCAGCAGTGGGAGTTGTTTCTGTACAGCCTTCTTTGCACCAGCTGCGCCTGATGGTACAGAAACCATCGGCCATCCTGGCATACACTCAGACCCACTAGCTGCATCCATCTCGCCTTCAAAGATGACGATACGTTTACCAGTAGTAGGGTAGAGATGTTGTCCGAAGAATGTACCAGGTACCTCACCCTCATACGAGAATGATTTACCCTTTGTCTTTACCTTGGCACCTTTGACGATGCCTGATTCGTCATGATAGTAAAAGCGGAGCTTATCACCATCACGGTAGATTTTATACTTCTCACATACTTTCTGTGAGAGGTTACGCTTCTGCAGCCTTTGGGCTGAGCCTGTTATTTGCACACTTTTGGTTTGATGAATGTGTAAAGAAGGTTCACCATCACCGTGCGTATAGTGATGGCAAACGAAACAATATGTGTGACCGTCGTCATAAACACTCTTGGCATCTGACGACCCACACTCCTCACATGGCTCGTGAAATAGAAACTCAGAGGAGCCAGTCGAGGGGGATGTTTTGGAATGATGTCCAAGGGATGTCATGCTTATCGCACCACTTAGCGTATGTAGTTTTAGATTTCTTACTGATCTTATTGAACGGTGCCTGAAAGACCATACGCAAGTCAAGGTTAGGATTTAACTCCTTTACAGCCCTGATCTTGCGACGGTCAGCAGGTTCCCAGTAGCCCTTACATTCCAGCACGACACCATTAGGTAACACGAAGTCAGGGGTGTAGACATGCTGGATGATGTAACGGACTTTAGTTGTTTCGTACTCGTACTTGACACCAAGATCGACAAGCAGATCAGCAACCTTCTCTTCGAGCTTGGATCTGAATGCCATTAGTCGTCCATGTGTTTTTCGATGATAGCCTCAACAACTTCAGTTACAGCACGAGACATCTCGTACTTGAAGTCATTCTTGTCAGCCTTGTAACGGGTGACACAAATGGGAGGGAGTTGGATGTCAAGAGTACCTTTGTAGATACCCGTAACCTCGTCTTTGGCAACAGTGAATTGAAAATCAGAAGTCATCTTCGTCGGAACCAGGGATAACAGTGACAGCAGGATCGTTAGCTTTGAAGCCTTCAGTCTTACCAAACAGGGCGGCTACATCTTCAGCAGCCATGTCGCCAGTGTCTACACCAGCTCCTGAATTGAGAGACACCAGTTGTACACCAACCAGTTTAAGGCTTGTTCCATAAGTGACGCCATCCTTGAGGATGTACGGCTTTTGATAGAACGCCAGCTTAACTCGGCTACCAGAATACATGGGCGTATTCTCGTCTGTGACAGGTGTACCCTCGGTGTCAACGACGGGCGGGCGGTTCTCTTCATTCCAGCTGAACTTAACTTTGAATTGACCTTCGGCAACCTCTTCCCAAGGCTCAGGCTTGAGCACAGAACGCTTGGGGTTCTTCAGTTTACCTTGTGCCCATTCGAGAGACTCAGCTCGGTCATCTTCCAGGGCGTCAACCATCTCGCTATCAACAATAGCAGAGAGGGAGTAGCCAAACTTGCTTGGCTTCAGTACAGCTTGGTAACCTTCGAGGATCACGGGCTGTGCGGTCTTGTGGATAGTGCGTGGCATTAACAAAAAAAGTAAGTGGATTCAATCACGGATTCCGGTTCAAGGTCTCCAATGATCGGTGGGTCAGTCTCTGCTCCTATCTGGTGAGCAAAGTCTCGCAAGTAATCGTGCTCTGCAAAGAGGTGCATATATGTCTCTCGTACAATTGCACTGAGAGAAGACATGTCAGTAGCACGACACAATACAGAATCATGAATGAGAGCGATCGGTGCGTCGAAACGAAGTGCACTGAAGTGGAGGAGCGAGGAGTCAAGTGAATGGATTAGATTCGGAGCTGTTGCATTTTTGTGGTGTTGCTTGTCAACCTTGTCAGAGTCATCGACTGCGACGGTTAACTTACAACGACCCATTAACTGCAACTCAACTTGCACGGTCTGTTTCTTCATGAGCTTTTGAGTGACGACAAAACCTGATGGAGTTGTCCACGTCAGCTCTGTTTCTCCTCTGTCAATTGCCTTGGCAACTTCAGATTCGATCCAGCTCATGACAGCCATGGGACCAGGTACGACCTCATCCATAGCATTTCTAACAGCAACGACTGTCTTTGTCAAGTCGTCTTTGTCGATCTCAACACCTTTCTCCTTAAGTGCGTCCCTGATGTACCCACGGTTGCTAAAGGGTTTAGCATTGTAGGGTACCGTCATAACCACGCGCTTGACCGTTTTCCTGTCCATGTGAGGTCGGATTGACTTTGGACAGTGCGGACTTGCTTGCTCAGCTACGACTTTGTATGCATCTTGAGGACGATCTGAAGGTAGAACGTTGACTAATTTAGCTGTGTTCTTGTCTCTAGCTAACCCTGCAAGGATCTGTAGACCACTGCATGTAGCATCTGTAGCTACAGGTAGAGACGTAAAGTGACGATCACACTTGAGTACACAATGATAATACTCGTCACATGCAGCCAGAAATTGCCATGGCTCATCAGCAGCTTCCCATTCGTGTATGTGTTTGATTGGATCAGAAGCGACACAAGAAATAAGATGTGTGTTTTCTTTGACCCACTTCAAACGATCAGACATTGTAGCTTTATCAAGACCATATGTAGTGGCAACTTGAAACGCTAACCAGTCTTCAGCTTCAGGTATCATGTACGACCCCTCAGCAAATAACAACAAACTTTTTCCAAAGTCTGTGTCTTGTGGTGTTAGGAATGCAGGGATTGGATATGCTCTACCACGATAGTCAAACGACCACGGGATGTAGAACTTATCTCTATCCTTAAACCTAGCAACCGCTTCCATCGTCATTCGTGTACGACACGATTTCCTGAACTCTTGTGCTTGTAGGTTATGAACCTCAGCAGCTCTCCTGTTGTAGTCATGTCTTGCTTCCTTGTTGGTTGCAATGTCTACAGGTTTAGGAGGTAGTTCATGATGGATAATAGGGAGGAACTTACCAACAGCTCGTTCCAATCTATCTAGCTCTTCCGCTACCCCTACAATAAAGGGGTTTAGCCGGTAAGCAACCTTCTGGATCTTGTTCAAGAACTCCAGTGGTTTATCTCCCTGTATAGATGAGGGATCGCCCCGCCGAACCATATCATGCCCACGCATCACCTCATTGAGGATGTAACCACCCTGCCTGTCGTTCTCCCAGTCGTTGGGTTCGATAAGCATTGGCCATGCAAGTGGGCTGAATAGTTCAGCATCACGCATCACTGCGTCTTTGATCTCAAGGAACTCTGGAGTAGGGATAACATACTGGACACGTTTGCGTCCCTCTTGTCGCATGTCCTTCGTGAACCAGCCGCTGCTCTGCATGATGCAGTCAAGTAGCCAGCCTCCAAGTTTAATGCGATTAGCGCTGCCCCATGTGTCCCATTGTTTGATGCCATAGCGATTCATCAATGTACGGATGACAACAACCTTCTGTTGTGTACCGATAGAACGGTGCCAGTAGTTGTCTTTGAGTGTTTTGAGGAGAGCTGGTGCTTCTCTTTCGTAGTGTCGCATTTGACACTCTTGTTCAACAGCTAAACCGATAGACTCACATACTTTGGTTGCTTGATTGCTCTTCTCTTTGTATGAGAATACTTTATCAAACGTTACTTTGACAGCAAGCGCAGCCGCAGCAAGTGGTTCTACATCAGCAAGATACTTTTGTATCTCTTTAAATGATGCACCAGTTTTACCCTCTTTTATGCGAGAGGTAGTTGACTCAATACGTGCCACCACAAGAGGCAGCAAGGTATCAATAGAAGCAGCTCCATACACACTAGCAGACGCATAGTCCTTTGCCTCTAAGTCGCGTGTGTTCTTGTGTAGTTTCTTGAGACCTTGTGCAATTGCATCACGCTCAAGTTGTATCTGTTCATCAATCTGGGCAGGTGTAGGCAATCGGCTCCTCTTCTGAAACTGCGGACTTGCTGGGCGTGTATGTGAAATCGTAACATTGAGCCAGCTCAGGATAGCCCTCAATTAGCTCATCGAATTGTTCAAGATTAATCAGACTCATGTGATTGAATGGGTGAAATGTGACGCAACTCATCTTCAGTGCAGATGGTAAACTCTGCCTCTTCAGCAATGAGCTGCTGGATACGTTGTTCGGCGGCGTGTGCTTTTTGGTAAACGTACTCTTTGACTTTACCTTTAGTATTTGTTGCGCGGATAATGCAACACACAGAGCTAGGTAATTCCCAACCGCGCAATTTCCAGTCTTCAAACTCTTCCCATGTGGGAGTAGCTAAGAAGTCCTCAGGCATGTCTGCCCATGCTTCCCAGTTGTTTGGGAAATACTTACCACTCATCGCATAACCTCACGTCTTTAACATACTTAGTGCCACCGGACAATTCAGATGCAGCCCATGCGGCGTGCTCTAAATCGGGTGCTAAAAGATAGCGCACCTGACCGTCAGTTGTTGTGTACTGCCATTCTTTAAGTGGCGTTCTTTGTAACCGCATTAGTTGCCTTCCTCCTACGGGCGGGGCGTGGTTTTGGTAAGAACTTCTCACGTTGTGATAGTTCTTTGTACTTACTGTGCCACGGATGTTCTTCACTGAAGTAATGCAACCAGCAATAAATTGCATTACGGATGAACCAATCATCATCCTTTGGTGGTGTTACGTTTGCCATAGTATTTAGAGGTGATTCGGTTTGAGCGCTGCCAGATGATAGCAGAGCTGAATAATCCTACCATACCGACGACGGCAAGGATGATGTTTGATTCGTCCCAGATCATCAGTTGTTCTCCTTGTTTGCGTAGTGCTTGCGGATGTTGTTATAACGGTCAGTTGCCTCTTCATCAGAGATAACTTCCATCTTCTCAATGTGGATAGACTCATCCTCATCAAAGGAGTCATGCAACTCCATCATCTGGATGCGTTTGGTGACACCATACATTGAATCATAGCACGAGACAAGCTCAGTGCCACAAGACAAAGAGTAGCGGAGAACGTAAACAGTGGACATAAAACTGCGGACTTGCGTGTATGTGAAATGAATGTGAAATCACAAAAAAAATGTCGCTATGTATTAGTAATAACGACAAATTGTGATTGGTTTGTAATTAAAATTAGTTACACATTACGATTGAAGAAATAGTATTCATAATCAAAATAGATTTCAATGTAATCATATTGCAAACTCTGGTGCCAAACCATCTCATAATCGATAGCATCTTCCAGCCATGTTGGGAGGTTGTTGAGAGTTTCAGAGTAGCAATCGTTCACAAGATCCTCAGCAAACGTTTGCACATCTGGATAACAACCATAGTATGCATCCTCAAGTTGTGACGGGTCTTCGATACCGTGTGACCGCAATTCGTAGATGAACATGTCAATTTGATGCAGACTATCTGTCTCCAGAATGTCAGCAACTGCAAGCTGCATTGAGTTCATGGTTGCCGTAGGATCTTCGAGGAGTTGCATTGTTGTGTTGTAAAGATGTTGTTTGATGAGGGACACAGAGTTACGCGAGTTCGAAGCAATGAACGCCCTCACATTTGCAGGCGTCGTTAACCCACTTGCCAAACGATTTGACATTGCCAAACATTAGATCGAACATGTCGTCTTCGTCAATGCTGGTGTACAAATAGCGTGTGTCGTTGTTGTAAGTAACAAACGCTTGATTAGCCTCAGGATTAATCTCAATGTCCTTGATCATTGAAGAGTCGATAGGATTGCGATTGGAGATGGAGAACCACATGATGTATGTGAAAAGAGTGGGTGAGTTTGTGTAGAGAAATGGACGGTCAGCTAGCCCAACCGTTGACGGTAGGGATGGCGTTGTACAGCTTAGCACAACGGGCGCGGTCATTCTTGCAGTTGGCGTTGACCCAGAAGCCGAGCGACATGTTGGGGTTGAGCATCAGGTTGGCAATGGCACGACGTGACACGTTGGTGTAACGGTACACGCTGCCGTTGTTGTACATGACGGACACGGTGCCGTTGATGAGGCTGAGGCTGATGCCCTCAATGGCGTCGGATGTGCGCTTGATGAACATGGGTGTTTGTTTGAACTGATGTAAGTATGGCAGGGATGAGGCAGGAAGTCAAGCGGTGGTGGACAGCTTACTCATTGTCCTCATCGTTGATGATTTCTATGTAATTTAACACCATGTCAATTGCCATGTCATTAAATACACAATCGTTGAGTGAATCGTACCAGAAGTCAATGTTATCTTCGTAGGTAGGTTCTCCATTATACTGCATGGAATACCTCCACAATGTCGGTGATAGCAATGCCATTGATCTTAGCAGTTTTGTTACGTTTACCCCGTGGTACCTTGTTACACCACAGCAGATGTTTCATCGGTGGTTCGTTGATAGTGAACGTGACAGCGTTGAGTTTAACTTTGCTCATCATCAATTGCGAGGGAAAGGATAACCGTTTACGAAAGGAATCACGTTGTCAGTGTACTCAGTGTTGTCTTTAATAAACCACTCAAACTTGCGCTGATATACACCGCACTGAGTGCCATCACATAACCCATTGATGAGTGCATTTAGGCGTGATTTAGTTGTGTTTGATTGCCAACCACCATCATAAACTTCCACACCGTTGTTGTCAATGGTTGCGATAAGATTCTTGTGCAAGTATACACAGCACACATCACGGGATGGTGAGTATAATACTTCAGTGTTGTCTTTACGCCAGTCATTCTTGTTAATAACTGCGCTGCACATTTGTTGTTCGATGAGTCGCATTGACCTCCGTTGGTATGTACATAGTATGGCACCCAATGTTGTGAGATTGGTGAGACAGTGTGCACATATTAAACTGGATAATATACATCAGTACATTTTATCTGTACTATAAGCAATACATTACTAATACTTAGCGTGCACAATTACGTCGCTTAAGTGGCGTTAACACGTTACGCATTCGTGTACATTTAAGGAGCGCATACAGATGTGTTGAGAATCATTCTCAATAACAATAACATGCACTAAGTAACACTAACTGTGTCTGCCGCTCGCGCTACGCGCTCGCTTTTTTTACCCAGGTTAGCACTACTTTGCACTGTGCAATCCCGTGCCATTGTTGTTAGCGAGCGTAGCGAGCGACACTAATTATAATTAACGACTTTCTAAATTAATTTGTATTTGTTATACCCCCAATGGGGGATTTATTTGTAATTCTTATTAACAAATAGGGCTGACAAATTTTTGTCATTTTTTGAGACCGTGTACTCGACAATCTCGCCGGTTTCCGCCAGTAATTGCAGTAAAAAGACGTCTGGACCGGTTTCAACCAGCCCAACGACGAGCATATCAAGTAAAAACATAGGTTTAGCAGAACATAGCTGCGTAAATAGTAGGGAATTCTTGTTCAATCAAGCCTTTAACCTGATCTGCGATCAATTTATGCTCATATTGAGTACCATTAGCACATCTGAGGTCACAATAGTGCAACCAAGACCGCAATGTACCGTTCATATAGAGCTTAGTAGGCGTTGAGAGCGGCAATACGTCTCTAGCGCACTCTTTAGCCACACCTGCTTGCAACATCTCCTTATAGAGGCTCTCACTAAGCTCATACAGGCTGTTAATCTTGATTGTGAAGTCTTTAACGGTATAAGGATCTAGATCATCAACACTATTCTGTCTATTCTTGGTATCTTGGCGTCTAAGTTGCGGGATAGCGGCAGGTTCCGCCACTTGAGCGTACCGTTGGCTAAACTCTTGGAAGCTAAAGCTACGATGTCGTAAGATTTGAGCAGCAACACTTCGGGTTGTCTCAATCTGTACGCACATATTCACCATCTCAAAGGGTGACCAGTGTTTATGTTTAATCAAGTACCTAATCAAACGTTCTGACTCGGGGTTATCCTGATTATCAGGGTTAGACACCCTAGCCATATAGGCAATTAGTTTCTCAGCATCCGGGGTGGTATGTACTAATGATACTGTATGATACATGTAAGAGGTGGTTAGAGTAGTTGAGTGGTAGTATTTATAAGATGAGTACGGAAACGAATCATCAGATAAAAGAAGGAAGGAGTGTCGTTAGACACGAGTTCCTTCCTTCGGCAGAAAGAGAGTCCACCCTTCTCTCCTCCTGTATAGATGTGGGACCGTTCTAAACCCAGTTAGGGACTGAGTTCTTTGTGTCGCCTTTAGCTTGCTGTCTTTGCTCTAAATTCATACCCAAAACCATATGATTTGCAGAGGCTTGGGGGTCGTCTAGAAACTCTTGCAACATAGCATTCCACTCCATACGTTTACGTTCTTTGATTGCTTCCTGGGCAGAGATACCCATTGCATCTGTAAAGTACTTAACGCCTTGAGCTAGACAGTCAATTCTGTCGTCATGTTTAACTGCGCCTTTCTCACGACACATTCTACTCATCTGGTAGAACAACATGTACATCAGTCGTTTTTCAGGAGCTTCATTGGGGTTAGACTTGAAGTCCCATTCAATGACGGAACGATCGACGACGAGTCGGTGTTGATTGAGGACGGGTTCAAGGGAGTCAATGATTCGATCTTCTTTTCTAACAGTTGCTCGGACTTCTTCAACATCGCATCTTTGATTAGTTTGTTGGAGATGTTTGCGGAACAACTCGCTAACAATACCGTCGCCAAAGTTAGTTTCAATGACAAGCTTAGATACTTCATACTTTTTACAACCTTTTAAAATGTCCAATAATGTTTTGTCTGAGTATCCGTCTCGGTAAGCACGCATTTCGTGCAAGTACAGGATACCGTTACGTTGGGAGAGATAAGCTGCTGTCGTTTCATCCGATCCACGACCCGACGGGTCAACCGAGCATATGGTCTCCGTGTAGGAGTCCCATTCTCCCTGTAACTGCATTGGACTGTAGAAATAATCTCCAGGTAGCCCGACAATTGGGAGGTCCTTGATAACGTTTTGTGGGTCTGAGCACCAGACGACGGACTCAGGAGCAGACTTAGGGTTAACAGAGGTAACGATAAGATCAGAGCATTTAAGCGGGAATTTGTCAGCATCACTAAGAGAGGTGTCGAGCATGAACTGCAACATAAAGTTGCTACGACCCATTGACGCTTCACGTTCAATCAGGTCTTCATCTTCAAAGCGGTCATCTGTTACTGACCAAGCTTTTGCTCCATTGTCAATATCTTCTTGCAACTGGGGAGCAAGGAGTCCTTCATAATTAGCAAGCTTTCGTGGTACTCGTGCAGGCCAGACGAATGGTCGATAATTACGTTCGGCAAGCTTACGATAGACAGTGAAAGTTGTTTGAGGAGTACCAAGGTACATAATGCGGCTGTCATCTTTCGGAGTAAGAATAGATTCTGCTTCTGTACACAATTGAAGTAGCTTTTCTCGCATGAGTTCGGTCATGGAGTTACCAGGAACTTCAATATCGTCAAGGATCATCAGGTCAGCACGGCTACCAGTAAGTTGACCAGTGATTCCCACTGATTTAACAGACGGAGCTTGGTGTGGACTGCAATTAATGTCAAATGATACGCGGGACCAACGGGAGTCATCAGATTTAGGGCGCATATGCACCAGCCATGGTGTTTCAATGATCAGTTTCTGTAGAAAGATGGACATGTTATCGGCACGTTCTTTAGATGCCGAAATAATCATTATCTTTTTTTCAGAATCGTTGAATAAGGTCCAGAGGACAAAAGCACCGGTAATCCAAGATTTACCAACGCCTCGAAAAGCCTGAATCTGTAAACGTTTCGGTCCGTGTTGGAGGTAGTCTGCGATTGCATATTGTGCACGGGTAGGATTGGGTAGGTCAAGCTGTGTCCACAAAGCCTGTAGAAACAGCTTAAAATCGTTTCTAAGAAGATCGAACGTACTCCTCTCAGATTCGTCTGTACGACGTTTTACTGGCATTTGGTTGTCTCCATACCTAAATTACATTACACAAGGCTTCTGGGACCTCCTCGGATAGCCACATGAAGCCATCGTGTTCACACCAACCTAGGTAATACACATTTTTATGTGCTTTAGATTTTGTTGGTTTCCCAGCGTAGCTAGCAGTACCATCAACTTTTAAATATCGGGACACTTTTTTAGTGTCAATAGGATATGCTGTAGTTCCATCCCAAACAATAAAATCGGCAGGGCCATCAGGTGCTATATTAAAAAACACCTCAAACCCTGCCTCAAGAAATACAAGGGTGGCTTTATATTCAACAACACACCCCTTTTTTGAAGAAGAGAGGTGATTCATAAATTAGTAAGTAATTATTAGGTTTACAGAGCCTCCTGGGCACGTTTAGCGCCGCTTCTGCCTCTAATCTGTTGAGGAAAGAACATTCTAAGAGCGCCGTTTTCAATTCTAGTCATTAATGGGATTTGATTTTGCATTCTAGCTTGCTCTAACACAGCACCAAAATCCTGGCTTTCATCAAAAAGAGGACCAGCAGAAAGGTTTTCAATAGGGTTTTCTGCTTCTACTGCAGCTCCAAATGCTTGAGCAGGTGTTCCGCCAGAAGCTAATGTAGCTGCACCAGCAATAACGCCACCAAGAAATGGCGCTTTACTTAGAAGTCTGACAGCACCACGTTCAAAATTAAGTTTAGATCCAATCGGAATGTCTACACCAGGTAAAGTGTTAGGATCAGCAATAGGGTCAAAGAATTTTTTAGGAATAACTTTAACTGATTCTTGAGCAGGGTTAAGAGTAACACCGTAGTCATTTCCTACAATCTGTTTGACCCTATCTTTAAATCTAGCTTCCGACTGTTTAACCTGCTGTAAATTAGTAGGGTCTCCACCAGCACCGCTCGTCAAACCTTGTATATCCGCTTGGTCAGCTAAGTGCTCAATTTGTGTAGGTTCAAGACCAAACATTTCTGCTTGAGCACTTACAGCCGTGCTTTGCTGTTTTAATTGTTTGGCCTCATACCCAGCAAGTTCTGTTGAGGGCTGGTCAAACTTAGCTCTTCGTCTAGCTTGACCACGTGGATCACCTGTTCTAGGTTTTGCTTTACCTTTGTAACTGGTAAATTCACCCTCAAAACCAGCTTCACGAGCAGCTTCTGTCCAAGTAAGTTCTGGTTTTTCTGCTTTTATTTTGTTAATAGGGTCGTATTTACTTGGCATTAAGCAATATGCTCCAATAAAACTTTTTCACGGAGCCTATTGACTCCAAATTTGTCCCTCATCCAATCTAGGACGGGGGCACTTCCTTTCTCCTGATTACAACGGGTACAGGCACATACGACATTCGTTGCGACATCCTGCCCGCCACGAGACCGAGGATGAACATGATCGATAGATAACTGACTAAGGTCATAAGTTTTTCCGCAATAAATACATGTATGGTCAAAGTGTTCCTTAATAGAGCGCCTCCACAGGCGCTTGGCTTCTGGTGAGGTCATGGCTATTAAGTTGAATAGGTAGTCGTCAGGAGTAGGAAGTAACGGGGTCATGCTCGGCCTTTACGTGCTCGGTTTTTGGATGCTTTTTCAAGGAATGTTTTACCATTCTTTTTGTGTGATACATCTTTACCGTCACCATTGCCATAGGTACCCCGTTTTCTGTTTTCTTTGTTTAGTGCAGACCGTTTCTTGATCTGTAGTTTAGATGCGTCGTACTTTTTTTGATACGACTTGTAGTTACCGTTAGCGTACTTAGCACCGCTATATTTAGACGTTCGAGCCATGCAGCCTCCGATGCACAAGTTCAGGGTCAACTGTAGGCATTACTGCAGCCAGTTTACCGAGTGGATTGCCGTCCATGGCGACACCGCTGATGTCATTAGTTTTAAGCCAGTCACAAGCTGCTTTCAAGTCTTGGGTAGTAGCCTCACCCGATTTTATACGGGCAAGGAACTCTTTGGTAACAAGGTTGTGCAGCTCGTTAAACTGGTCTTCAGTAGCCTTCTTTTTAACCATTTCTCAGTACAATTTGGTCAATTTTAGTTTCAATACGGATCATGTGGTCTTCCATCTTTTGAACGGCAGTTTCAAAGTCTTGCTTAGGTACATAACTTGTAGCAACACGCAGCTCAAAAGTATCTAGACGTTTATCCATATCATTAATTCTGTTGTGGACTCTGTTTGTAAGAGCCGCGCCTGCTGCTACAATTGCAATAACAGCTGAAACACCTGCTTCAATCATTAGTTAGTGAGACGATGGGTACAATGTCATTACATAGTACTTCGACACGTGAACCAGGTCTAAAGGTAAAACCGGTCTTCATAATCTCTGTACATTTAAGGGCACGAACAAGTTCGTAATCAAGACGCATCTTTTGTTCATGTTTACGTGCAATAGCTTTACAAGTTTCAATCATGCCTTGATCTAATGGCACTGAAAAGTTCAGTTGTACGCCAAAATTATTGCTACGTACATAACCAGTATGTTCATAAGGAACAGTATCGTTGCCCATATAAAATGGGCTGAACTGCATGGTTGCGCCATTGCAACTATTATTGCCTGAAAAGTATTGACGAGACGGTGCTCCATTGTTTTGGAATTGCACCGCCTGATTAGTTACATTACCCGTAGCTGCTGCCACGGGATTAGATGTATTTTGAACCCTTGGATCTTCGTTAGCAAATACTGGACTTGCTATTGAGAGAAGACCGATAAGGAGGTAGTGTTTGTAACCTGTTGCAAGGTTTCGGTGATTAGACTGTCTTCGATCAGACCCGCTGCCCGAGTTACAATCTCTAGTTGAAACTGCTCTCCTGCGTTCGTTACTGAATAAGTTGTTGCCGGGTCCGCGATGTCCCCGCTGGGTGTTACGTTTGTTCCAGACCATGACGAATAAGCACCACCATAGATGTTTGTTTCAATCGTACGATCGATGTCCACAGTGGTAGTCGTGGTGGATTGCATACTACCCTGGGTAAAGTTAGGCGTAATTGTTTGTGCAGCAGCTGGGCTAGCCAACATCAATAGCAAAATAAGACGTTTCATTCTTCTTTCTTTTTAGGATCAGGAGTTTTAGGATTCGTTTTAGTATTTGATGTAGTCAGTCCAAAAGTAGCCAAAGCGCCTGTAAAAACAGAAGCTACAAATGTAATGTCACCACCACTTTGTCCCTTTTTAATCATAGGTAAATCAACGTAGTTAAGAGTGATAATAAAACCACTCCAAACAACGACACCTAAACGGACAAAGGTACCGAGGATTTGTAATTCATCCTCAGTATTTTCCTTCACTTTATCTAAGAAACTTTTGGTTCCTTCTTTTTTGTCAACTTGCTCCATGTTTGTTTGAATACTGGTTTGAGTACCATTACAATGTATTTGAACAAAGACGTAGCAGTAAGGGTGGCGGCAACACTAATAAATGCTGTCGTTGCTGCAGTTGTCATGATAGTAGTTGTAGGCATAGGTACCTCAATATCCGTAAACGGAATCTCTACTATCTGTGCTTCGGGTGGTAATTCTATAGTTGGTTGTTCAGTTTTTTTCGTTTCTTTAGTTGTTTCCTGTTCTTCCTCCTCTTGTGGAGGATCATCTCCTATATCTATACCTTGAATACCTGGTGGTGGTCGAAGCGTATTAGGAGGTACTACAAGTGGTTTATACTTAGGTAACTCCGCCTTTGGTACCTCCAGTATAGGAGGAGGCATCAAAGGGGCTTCAGGTAACACCAGGTAAGGTAGTTCAGGAGGCTCAGTCCAGGGGTCCACCGAACAAACCGCGTTCGATAAATTTCACTGCTTCGTCATCCACAGTGTTGTCAGTTTGCTCAGCCAGTTTCTTCAAAAGGTCAACGATAAGACGTTTAACTTTATCAGAGTTAATAAACGAAAAAAGAATTGGACGGATAAGGGTGATCATAATCAGCTCCAGGGTGTGCCAGTGGCTTTGGTAGGTGTACGTTGTTCGTCAATTTGTGCTTGAAGTGCTGCTTGAATTTCAGTGACTTTTTCGTCACCACCAAGAGCAGTCTTCACCCATTCAATTACACCAGCCTCAGTGAGGTCAGCATAAGGAATGACAGGATCGCCTTCGGCAGGTGCTTCCAAACCAATAGAACCGTAAGCACCAGACGAATAAGTATCGTCAGCAGCATTTACGGTGTAGTGAGCAGTAAACACAATGCCATCAGCAGTGTTACGATCAAGGCTGCTGATATTCCAAGTAAAAGTAGTAGACATTTTGAACAAATAAAAATATATTTAAAAGCCCCGCTGTGACACGGGGCGGTTAGCCGTTACTCAGCCTCAAGGGCTGCAACTTTGGCTTCTAGGGTTTCGATCTTGGTAATTGCCTCTTTAAGTGCGGCTGTCAGCAGTGGCACAAGTTTGGATTGGTCAATGCCCTGCATTTTTTCACCATCCTTTTCTCCAGTAACTGCCTCTGGTACAACAGTTTGTGCTTCGTGAGCAAGGAAACCATCAACCGTTTTATCAGCGTCAACAATGAAGTTAAAACGTTTGGGTGCAAGTTGCTTGACGCGATCGATAGCACCGTCAAGATCAACAACGTTTTCTTTTAGGCGGTAGTCAGAAGAGGTGCCGTATGTAGTGGCAGTCTGAGTAGCTGATATTTGACCAACAGTTGAGCCCTGATAGTTTCTAAAAACTACATAAGATGCGTCGTTACCACTCCAGCTGTTATGAATTACGAGTCCATTTCCAGATGACCCATGAAATAGAAGCGAAAGTTTGCCATTGCCGATAACTGACGTATCGTTAATGACCACATTTCCAGAGCTGTCGATACGCATCCGCTCAGTACCGCTTGTTCCGGTTGAAACTGTAAAAGTGCCAGTATCAATGTCTAGTAATGCATTACCGCTAGTTTGCCGGTAATTTTGCATAATTGTAGTAGTAGTATTACCAGAATTGCTATAGCTAAGTGTTAAACCGGTACTACCTGCATTATTGCCACCAACACGAACAGCGCCATCGTCACTGCTGTCTGAAACGTGAAGCAATGTACCTGGATCTGAATTGCCGATGCCGACTTGGCCCGCGCTGTCGATGCGCATCCGCTCATTAGCATTAGTCAAAAATCTAAGATTGCTATTTTCCATTTGAGCAACCTCAGCATGGGTATCACTGCCGACCTTTAATTGAAACCCTTGGCTGTCGTTAGCAGCACCGGTGGCAGCATTTGTAAGCATAAAACCTACAGTTGCTGAGTTGGATTCATGAACGTGTAAATGGCGTTGTGGTGTTGTGCCAACCCCGACGTTGCCCGAGCTGTCGATGCGCATCCGCTCGGTATCGTTGTTTGTGTAAAACTGAATGCTGCCATTTGTACTAGCTGCATGAATGCCAATATCGTTAATTTCACTGCCGGTAGGATTAGAGCTAATCCGTGTATTAGCGGTAGCAGTCGTGCTGTTATACAAAGAAAGAACACCGCCAGTTGTCCCGTTAGTAACGGCTAAAACTTGACGGCTTCCAAAGGCAACTGCATTTGGGGTGCCAATCAATACGCGCCCCGAGCTGTCGATGCGCATCCGCTCTGTTGCACCTGGTGATCCGTCGGCTGTTGTGTGGAACTCAATTCTTCCCGGCATATCATTAGCACCAGGGGTTCCATCCACATCTACCCTAATAGCTGCTGCCTCAATCAATTCCGAACCATCTGCACCTTGGAATGAAATTCTTCCAATAAGATCATTCTGAGAAACAACGTTAGTACCTCCATTTGAGGATGCCCTAGTTCTACCCATGTAAAGGATGGCACCAACGTCAGCACCAGTTGCTGCGTTTCCACAAATACTTATGCCAGCATTGCCACTTGCAGCAGTTCTTTCAACGTGGAGTAAGTTTGAAGTGACGCTACCATTATCATAATTAGATCTTGAAGTGCTCGTACCAACCAACAACCGCCCCGAGCTGTCGATGCGTAGGCGCTCGCTAGACCCAGTATTATCGTAAACACGAAGGTCGCTTCCAACGGCTTCGAGTTTGTATGAGCGTGATGTAGTTGCAAGTTGGCAATAAGCTGCACCTGTTGCGTTGTTGTAGACATTGATGCCATCAGATCCCCCACCCACAAGTAAATCAAGCTTGTGACCAGGCGACGTGGTGCCGATACCTACATTACCCGAGCTGTCGATTGTCATTTTTGTCGACGAGCCAGTGCTGAACTGCATTGCGTCTGTTGAATGCGTATAAATAATTCGACCAGCGTTATCAACACTTGCTTCAGAGAAATCAATAATGCCGCCGGTGTTTCCACTCAACTGCATCACTGCATAGTTGGAAGTCAATCCAAGGTGAACACCTTCTGTAGTCGGAGCATTGGGAATGCTTCCTGCTACTGATAATGAACTCTGCGGAGACGAGGTGCCGATACCAACGTTTGCATCCAGTACAATATCACCAGTGCCGTTAGGATTAATAGTAATATTACCGTTGCCAGTGCTAAGGATTTCATAACCGTTGACATCCAGGTTACCGCCAAGTTGCGGTGAAGCATCATCAACAACCTCGCCAAGACTATTAGCATCTACATAAGCTTTAGTTGCAGCATCTTGTGCAGCGGTTGGATCAGTAACGTTAATAATTTTATTTGTTTGAACGTTAATATCACCGCTTGCTTGCAACTTGAGATCACCAGTGCTAGAAGTAAGTTCATTAGCACCCATGTCCAAATCAGCACCAACTTCAGCCTGACCACCAACATTGACATTCAGTGTACCAAGGTCAACTTGGAATGAACCACTATTAACAGTCAGTGAACCTGCCTGCTGGTCAACAGTAAAGAAGTCACCAAGCTTAAAGGTGCCTTTGTGGTCAGTTGTAGCTGCCCACACCTTACCATCATTACGTTCGACAATTTGATTGGTATCATTCGGTACACCACCATTCTCAGGCAATGCAGTGTAGTTAGTACCACTGCCGACATACTCCATCGTATGACCGCTAGACGCAACCATTGAACGGAGGAAGAACGACACAGCAGCGTCATCGCTTACTGCACCATTAAGACCAAGGTTTGTAGCAGTATCTGTAGGATCTGGACGGCTAATTGTCACAGTCCAACCAGCACCACCCTCACTATCGGTGTAAGAGGTTGCACTAAGAACAGGATAAGTGACACTGTTCACAGTCACCAACATGTTGTTGGCAGGACGTGTAGCACTACCAAACCAATCAGAAGCAGCTGTAGGTGCGTTGATGTTAAATGTAGTAGCACCGTCGCTAGCAGCACCATCTACATTAGACGTAAAGATAGCACTAGAAGACTTACCATCAGCAATCAGACCAAACCGACCAAAGTCAGTGGTAGATGCAGCAAGATTAGCTTGACCACCATTTACACAAGTAATATGTGCGTGGTTAAAGAATGCGTAGCTGCTGGTACATTGTGCATAACCGTTGTTAGTAACAAAGATGCCAGGACCATCCAGTGCAGTATGGGTGTAACTATCACACACCATAGAACGCAGTGGACTTGAAGTAGCAGGTACGCTACCGTCAACCAAAATACCACCACCAGTTGGGGCTGAGTCAAGGTCGCCAGCGGCTCCCTCACCAGGCGTATGGGGTGTGAAGTTTACATTGTTGATCTGGCTGTCGGAAAAGTTCGTAACATTTTGGATGTACGGAGACTTCTTAATTACAGCGTTAGGATAGAACCCAAAGTTCCAACCTTGGTTAGTCGGTAGACCATAAGTAGAGTCAGTGTACAGTGAGTTGCCACCACGTGTACCGCTAGCCTTCAGACCCATCAACGTCAGGTTTGTAAAATATGAACCGCTGTTAACACGGAACATAGTCTGCAGTTCCTGGGAGTGCGGAGTATCTACATCATAAGTAGCTTGATCTGCTGTAGGAATCTTGGGGTGAATGATACAAGTACGCAACGACTGACCGATAATACCAACGTCATTCTTTTGAATGTCCAGTGGCAGGGTCTCAGCATAAATACCAGGTGCAACCGACACAATACTGCCGTCACCATAGGTTGAGTCAGAGTTAATGTCACTCAGAGCTGCAGCAATGGTTTTCTTAGGACGGCTAATGCGGTGACCATCGTTAGTATCATCACCACTGTTAGCATCAACGTAAATAACCTTAGGTTGGTTAGTAAACGTACCGCCAGAAGTCACACCAACCCAGTTGCTACCACTCCAAACAGAAAGTGTTAGGTCATCATTAGGGTCAACCCAAATTTGACCAATACCAACACCATCAGTAGTAGCGGGAGCATCGTTTTGGTAGTAGTTGTTAAACCTACGGGTAGCAGCTCGTGCAGTAAAGATATTGTTATCAGTACCTTCGACATCAGGATCTGCTACTTGATCAGCCAGTTGAATCTGGTCTGCATCTTTGATTTTGTCAAAGTCTACGGAATCGTCAGTCAAGCCAACAGTAATGGTACCATCACCGTCGTCAGTAATCGAAACTCCATCAGAACCTGCAATGTCATTAGTAAGTACCTCATTGATGTAGTTGTCAAGGGCACCAGTTGTAGGAACTGCAACGTCATCATCAGGCATGATGTTGCTAGCAGCAGCCAGCTCAGCCTTAGTAAATGTATCGTTTACTTCGTCTTGGAATCGTGCATCCAACGCTGCAGTAGTAGCAATCTTGGTGTCATCGCTAACCCAAGTATCACCATCATACAGCGTGTTGTCGTAACGATCCCAGTAGTAATTCTTCAGATATTCATCGACATCATCAGGAATACCAGCGCAGTTAGCCTCTTGAATAGCATACCGCAACTGTTCAAAGTTTTTATTCAGGTCATCAGACCGAATAGCAGATCCTGGGTTAAACAGAGCACGGATGTCGTCAACCTTAGTGATCCTACGGATCTTAACATTGTCAACAGTAGGCTCACCGGGGTCAACAGGAGTAGCAGGGGATGGTGGAGCAGTCCCCG
>BCSF01000293.1_pt1 | contig 20947 bp, 22 predicted proteins | sample 1016431 | NCBI WGS metagenome assembly BCSF01 (sample SAMD00045685;SAMD00045686;SAMD00045687;SAMD00045688;SAMD00045689;SAMD00045690;SAMD00045691;SAMD00045692;SAMD00045684;SAMD00045690;SAMD00045691;SAMD00045692;SAMD00045684;SAMD00045685;SAMD00045686;SAMD00045687;SAMD00045688;SAMD00045689, study...
GTAGAACGGCAGTACATCACTAAGCTCCCAGAAGTACCACATCTGTTCGAGAGTGATACCACAATCGTCGTGAAGGACAGTAAGGAAGGTTGGGCGAAAGCTTTCCGTCAATTGTTAGCACTCCTATGTGCTGGTGAGATTCCTCAGTGGGATGTTAGCTTAGTTCGTCCTGCAGGGGCAAGACTAAAGACGTTTGGTGGTAGAGCATCCGGCCCTGCGCCGTTGGTAGAGTTGTTTAACTTTGCTGTGACTACATTCAAGAGTGCACAAGGGCGTAAACTAAGCTCTATTGAATGCCATGACTTGATGTGTTTCATTGGTCAGATCGTTGTCGTGGGTGGTGTTCGTCGCTCTGCTATGATCTCATTGTCTAACCTGAGTGATGATCGTATGCGTCACGCTAAGTCAGGACAGTGGTGGGAAACTGCAGCGCATCGTGCGTTGGCTAACAACTCTGTGTGCTATACTGAAAAGCCTGACATTGAGACATTCATGCGTGAGTGGACAGCCCTTGTAGAGTCTAAGTCTGGTGAGCGTGGCGTGTTCAACCGTGAAGCTTCACAGAAACAAGCAGCTAAGTTTGGGCGGCGTGACCCTAAAGCAAACTACGGGACAAATCCTTGTAGTGAAATCATATTGTTAGAAAATCAATTTTGCAACCTTACGGAGTGCGTAGTACGTGCAACTGATACCATTGATGACATCACTCGTAAAGTTAAGCTTGCTACAATCTTGGGTACAATACAGTCTACCTTCACTAAGTTTCCTTATCTACGTAAAGCTTGGCAGAAGAACACAGAGAAGGAACGCCTACTAGGTGTGTCTCTTACAGGTGTTATGGACAACCCTCTTATGACATCCGCAAACGCTGGCTTAGAGAAGACGCTAGAGCATCTACGTCAAGTTGCTATGGATACTAACGCTGAATGGGCTGATCGTCTTGGTATACCGCATTCTGCTGCTATAACTTGTCTGAAACCTAGCGGGACGGTTTCTCAGCTTGTTGACAGTGCGTCGGGGATTCATGCACGGCATTCTAAGCATTACATCCGTACTGTTCGTGGTGATAACAAAGACCCACTAACACAATTTATGATAGACCAAGGTATTCCTAACGAGCCTTGTGTATTCAAGCCTGATACAACAACAGTCTTTAGCTTCCCACAGAAGTCACCAGACAATGCAGTGACACGTAATGACATGACTGCTATTGAACAACTAGAAACATGGCTAATGTACCAGCGTCATTTCTGTATGCATAAACCATCTGTGACAATCTCTGTGCGGGACGAAGAGTGGCTAGAGGTAGGTGCATTCGTGTACAAATACTTCGATGAAATGTCAGGCGTATCATTCCTACCACACAGCGATCACACGTATCAGCAAGCACCTTATCAGGACTGCGGGGCATCAGACTACCATGAATTGTTAGAGCTTATGCCTAAACGTATTGACTGGTCTAAGCTATCAGAGTATGAACAAGAGGATAACACTGTCTCAATGCAGACAATGGCTTGCTCTGGTGATTCATGCGAAATCGTAGACCTAGTGTAGGCAATGTCAAATCGCCCTGCGTACTAGTATGCCGTATAAAAAACGGCGAGTGCGTGGGGTGTAAGAGAACACTTGACGAAATACGTGACTGGATGATAATGTCTGAATACGAACAGAAGAAACTATTACATGAACTAAAGTGGAGAAAACTAAATGCCACCGATGTCAGAAGAAGAACGTAAAGCTAGAAAAAGAGAATATAATAAAGCGCACTATGAAGCTAACAGAGAACGTAGATTAGCGTCTGCTAAAGCTTACCGCGAAGCTAATAGAGAAAAAGAATTAGCACGTAAAAAAGCTTACCGTGAAGCTAATAAAGAGAAAATAGCAGAACGGAATAAAGCTTGGCGTGAAGCTAATAGAGAGAAGGTTCGAGCTTATAAAGCTAAACGCCGTGCGCTAAAGAAAAAACTAATACCTAAACCTCTTAGAGAGTGTCCTATAGAAACAGATAGACTTATAAAGACATACAAACTACGTGCTATTATAAGTGAAGCCACAGGAGTAGAGCATCATGTAGATCATATGTGGCCTTTATCTGATGGTGGGCCGCATTGGAGTGGTAATCTACAGATAATAACAGCCGAACAAAATCTATCTAAGAGTGCATCTGTTTGTGAAGAGACTAAAAAGATAATACAAGAGAGCTTAGAATATGCTCTACAAGAATTAAAATGGAGAAAAGATGTACGTGATAATAACACGCGATCAATGCAACTTCTGTGATGATGCTAAAGCCTTAATGAAAGGTAAAGGTATCCACTACACAGAATATAATATTCAATCAGGTAGTAGCCAGTGGTTATTGTATCTGTTGAAGCGTTCCAGTATAACCACCGTGCCACAGGTGTTTAACGATAAAGGAACTCATGTAGGTGGCTATACAGAACTAAAGGAATATCTGTCATGATAGAGAATACAATTATCTTTCTGATCGGGCTTGGTGTAGTTGAAACTACACTGGACATCGCACAGAGTGCTTGGGCTTTAGCAGAGCCAACAGTTAATCAAGGAATAGAAGCAGCTAAAAGGTTGGTAGACTAATGTGGGTTCTTGTAGTCGTATTAATAGATGGTTCTGGGATGTTCTCTTACGCAGAGGGTTTTCCTTACCGTGATATTCACCAGTGTCAAAACGATGCACACGAAATATACTTTAAACATATGGCTACAAGACCTAACCCAGAAGCATATGTAATATCGTACTGTTCAGAAGTACCGAAAGGCGTTTAATGCAATTTGAATTATTCCCCTCTAATAACCCTAAAGATACTACATCTCTACCCTTAAAAGAATGTTGGTCTTGTAAAGAAACCCTACCTCTTTCTGCATTCCCTCACAGATATGCAGCACATAAAGATAACGCACCTGATGACCCTAGAGGAAGAGATCATAGATGCAAAAGTTGCATGAATAAAAATGCTAGAATAGTAGCAAATATAAAAAAGACAGCACCACCTAAACCTGTGGATATGAAATGTCAGTGTTGCGGTTCTTATTCAGAACAGTTAGATTTAGACCATGATCATGCCACTTTAAAGTTTAGAGGTTGGTTGTGCAGACGTTGTAATATTGGAATGGGAAAACTGGGGGATAATATTGAATCGCTACAACAAGCAATAGATTACCTGAAAAAGCATAGCAATGGATAACATAACAGACTTTCCAAAAAAGCAAGTGCGAACTCGACGTAAAACAAACTATAAAAATGCAGCAACAAAAAAGGTGTCGGGGTTCACGCCCCGCACAGATAATCAAAAAGCTCTTTGGGACGCTATGCGTGAAAACAGTCAGGTACTTGTACTTGGCCCTGCGGGTACTGGTAAAACCTATGTCACCGCCACCTACGCATCAGACCTCTACACCACTAAAGAGATTGATAAGATCGTTATTACAAGACCACACGTAGCTGTTGGTAAGGACATTGGGTTTCTACCGGGATCACTAGAAGAAAAGACATATCCTTGGGCATTACCTGTGCTAGACGTACTACAGAAACACTTAGGTAAAGGTACTGTTGATACAGCAATAAAAAACGGCAACATCGAAATGTCACCGCTTGCATTAATGCGTGGACGTAGCTTTGATAATTCATTCATAATTGTAGATGAAACACAAAACATCACTACTCACGAACTAAAGATGTTATTGACCCGCGTAGGTGAAGGTAGTACAATAGTACTCAATGGTGACGCACAGCAGTCAGACTTAAAAGAGAGTGATGGTCTAAGTAAGATTATTCACTTATCTAAAAAGCATATGCTACCTGTGCCAGTCATTGAGTTTGGCGTGGATGATATTGTACGCAGTGACATCTGCGCTGAGTGGGTTAAGGTGTTTATGAAAGAGGGTCTATGAGTTTAGAAGTAGAGGCACAAGCTCATATGTATAAGAAGAAGCAGCAATTCCTTGAATCGCTCAAAGAATATGCAGCCTACCTAGAAAAGTTTTATGATGATAATTTACACGTCAGTCATGAGCTAGATCAAGCTAGGACACAGCTTCAATCAAGTACACTGTGGGCAGCAGAAGCAGCAGACATACACGGAATGAAATAAGGGGGCTACTTGGCCCCCTCTTTCTTTAGTAGTCAACGTCCTCATAGACTTCTTTAAGGGTTTTGATCATGTCATCCCACAAATCTAACTCTGCTAGTTCAAAGTCACGCGGATCACCTGTAATGCCGTAGTCTCGTTTAAGCATTTCAGCAGCCATTCTGCGTAGCTCTTTGTTACCGCTTCTGGATACACGGTTATATGTACGCATACGTAACGGTTCAGCACCCTCGTAACCACCGTCCATACGTTTACGTACTTGCTTACGTGCTTCAGTTAAACGTCGCTTTAGCATTTCACGCTTACCTGCTAGTGGTGCATCTTGGAATTGCTGACTGTCAAGAAGCTTTTGGGTTTCTTCCTCTAGGATTGGGGCAAGCAGTCCGTTGAACACACCATCATACGCAGCCATTTTGGTGCGCTCATTGGCAGTCCACGGATGCATTTCTGACATCGAATATGCTTTTTCAGTTGCGGTGCGTCCCGGTTTGATTGTGACACCAAAGATTCGTGCAAATGGATTAGCGTCATAGACTTCTCCTTCACGTGTCGCTACTCGTAGTTCTTCACCAGTAAGTGTGTCGGTCTTATCAAAGAATGCTTCAAAGATGTTATCAACATACTTAGTTGCTGATTGTGTAAATGTTGCCACACCACCTTCTGCCTGACGAATATCCTTGGCATTGTCAGTACCCATAGCAAAACCTGCTACCTTATTCACAGCGTCTAGTGGGCGTGTAAAGCCAGCAGCAAAGTTACCAGCAACCTTAGCAAACGCTTTTGCTGATGCTTCACGTGATCCCTCTGATGGGTTAAGTAGTACATCAAATGAGTTATATAAGTCGTTGGCAAACTGAGCATCACGTGCAAGCTGCCCCACGGCAAGCTGAGCTGTCACGTCTTGAATCAATTCGTTTGGTACATCTTCACCCTGACGTTTTAGGTTAGCCGCACGTCCTACTGCCAAGAACAAAGAGTAAGGAAACGTGTTACGTGCATCAATGATTGTACCGTCACCACCATCTACTTCGTAGTAAGCTAAACCCTTCTCACGGCGTGGTTCGTCAGCTTCCATAGCCAAATACAAAGCTGTGCTACCTACAACCATACGAGCTGTAGCATCCATATCAGTTAGCTCTACACCTTCACGCTTGAATGTACGCGATGTGAACTTAGCAAGGGCTTCTGGTGCAGCCAAGGGCGACCACTGATAAGCTGTAGCCAAAACGTTATTAAAGAAGCGACCAAAAGGTAGGATTGTACCTAAGCCCGGGGTGTTAGAGATTTGCTCTGTAAATTTAGCAGCAGCACGTATTAACTCAGGCTGTTGGCCTGTTGTGTAATCCTTAGCAAAGACAGACTTCATGGTTGTGTCTAGTGCACCGCCAATAACAACGTCATCAATAATCTCATGACGACCAGAGTTTAGTACTTCCTGTAGGGTTGTGTCTTTATAGACACGTAGGTACTTGTCCATCTCTGTCATGAACATCTGCGATTTAGTCCAGCTATCCTGAATACGTACGCCTGTTATCTGGTTAGCAGCCGTAGTGAACGCTTCTACTTTACTGAAGAACTTGCTTTCTGGATCAATATTGAAACGCTTAGATGTACGTTCAATACCACCTGTCATACTCTCAAACAGAACACGTTCTAAGTCCGGATTCTGTGACAAGAACTTCATATACGCATCGTGTGTGGTATGTGGGTCAAGAAGGTTACGAATCTTCTGGCCTTGCAATGCAGTCAAAGCACGTGCCTGACGTAGGCTATCCTGCATACCAGATTTGTACCCTATTGCACCAGAACCTAAACCTTTAACAACAAGACGTGTAGCGTTGAATAGATCGGCAACAGTTTGACCTGCATAGAATTGTGTGAAACCTGCAACGTTCATAGCGGTTGTAGCAGGTGATGAAACGAGCAAACGTTTCCACACAGACTGACCATACTTTAGAGGCTCTGATTTCTTGGCTGCTTCTAGTTCAGCTTCAATAGCTTCCTTAGCAATTTCATCGTCTAGCTGATTAGCGATACGCTCATTAGAAGCAGTAATGTGTGAGTTTACCATCTTCTTAAACTGAGACTGTATCTGTAGCTTAGAACCTGCATCACTTGCGTTGAACGCTAGTAGATCACCAAGCTTAATACCTTGCTCACCAACCTCACCAAGTGTTACACCTGTAGAGACTTCTAGTACATCGTTGATAGCCTGTAGTTGATCATCGTCAATGAAACGTACAAAGTTTGTCATTACGTCTGAGATTTTATCTGTACTCTTAAACGTATAACCTGCCTCTTTGAACGCTTGTACGATACCACCTTTACCGTCTTTACCTAGTACGATCTCACGCATAAGCTTTTCTGGTAGGGTGTTAGGATCATGTGCTTTACCGTCTTTGACTTTATCTTTCCATGATTTGATACTGTCAATCGTATTATCTACAGCTTTCTTTGTGGTACTCTGCTGTAGCTTAGGAAGGTTTTCTTCTAAGATAAGATTAGAAATACCTTCTAGCGGATCACCTTCATCAGCAAACCTTGATGCACCACGAAACTTACCTGCACCAAGTTGTACCGCACCTGCAATACCACCAAGCCCTAACGCCAAGCCTGACTGCACTACGCTATACTTTTCTTGTGCACCTACATCCATCAACACGCCTTGGATTTGCATATCCTGTGACGCAGCTAGTGTAGCGTCAATAGCTGTTGTATAGTACAAAGACTTGCGTGTGGCCTCTGATACAAGCTGTGCTTGCTTCTTACGCATTGCCTGACGTGCTAGGCCGCGTTTTCCTTCGCTCTCAACACGCTTAGCGACCTCTTGGTATAGCTTACCTGCCTGACGTGTTTTATAGCCCTTAGCAACGGCTCTACGCGCTGCTTCGATACCTGCTTTCTCACCTGCTAGTTTAGCAGCTTCACGTGTTGCACCAGACTGTAGTGCCTCACGACCCGCCATACGTACAGCAGCTTTGATAGCTTGCTTACCACCAAGGGATGCACCAACAGCACCAACCTTAGCAGCACCACCAGTAAGCAGACCCACGTATGTAGAAGGATCAGATGCAATAGCTTTGACGTAATCACCAACACCGTTGACAGCACCAGACAGCCCATCATTCACAAAGACGTTACCAAGAGCATCATAGATTTGATATTCTTTGTTTGCTTTTGCTTTCTGTGCTGCTGTAGCTTTGTTGACGAAACGAGCCTCACCAGCAGTAGATACCATATTAGCATTAAAGAAACGCATATGGTCTACAAAGTCTTCTACGACTTGCTCTTTGGGTTTATCTTTGTAGTCTACACCCTTACGTTCAATCATGTATTGCTTGATTGGTTCGTAGTATTCGTAGTTAAGTAGATCGTTTTTCTTTAGCTTTGCACCTTTGTCCAGAACAAAGTCATCGAATTGCTCTTCTGCGAATGGCCTAGATAGAGGCGCAGAGCCTCGTACCTGTGCCAATATTTCTTTATTCTTTAGGTATGACATTTAGCGCAATCTCTTTAGTACGGTTGAAGTAATTTTCTTGGCGGGTTTTTCACCTTCTTCATACTCTGAGACTATAATCGCTGGTGACGATCCTGTAAAGTAACCTTGTGGGATTGCATCTAGCTGTTCACGTGTTACAGTGAATGTACCGCGTCCTTTGATACGTACTTTGAACGTGGGGCTAGTAGAGTTTTTAATAATTTCTAGGTTGGCACGTGGTTCTTCTAGAAATTTCTCTAGGTCATCACGGAAGTAGAAGTTTGTACCGCCTAAAGCAGATACAGGTAGACCCCGTTCTTCTCGCTGATTACGAGACATCTCTTTCCATTGTTCGCGTGTGTAGCGATCTGTATATTTGTCTTCGTCATCACGGAATATCAGTTTACCACTTAACGCTTTCTCAATAGTAGCTTTACCTGTGTCATCTAAAGGTGCAGCAGGTGTAATACCATCACGTTCATCCATATCTGATACGGTATTAGGTTTTTGCATTGAGCTGTCTTTGACGAAAGGTGCTAGTGCTGAGTCTGGATCGTCTAGCGACTGTTTAGCTTCTGCTTCGCTGACTAGATCAGATTTAGTATTCATAGGTAGCTGACCATCAGGTAGCTGCTCTTCTTCACGATCACGTACACTGTATAGTTCACGCATCTCAGCTACATATTCATCGCCCATCATATTACGTAATGCGTCTACAGCTACACGGCTGTCAAAGAATGAGCCTTTGTATAGTTCTAGGTATGTTGTGATATAAGGCTCAGCAGCCTCTTGCTTAACGCCTTGTTCAGCAGCCTTAACGAAGTTGTTAAACTCTACACCTTCTAAATCCAGCTCTTTAGCAGTCTTAGCTGCTTGTGAGCGCACTGAACGCATTTCATCTTCGTTGTCTTTTACCCATGTACCTACATAATCCAGTAGACCTGTTGTAAACTCTAAACCTTCATCTGCACCCATGATCTTAGGGTCTTGATAGGTAACGTAAGCACCTTCTAGGATTTCATTGTAGTCCTGCATAGAGGCAAGTTGACTAATCTCTAACGCTGACATGCCGCCATACGATGTGTCTTCTGCCATTTCACGCTTGATGCGATCCTTGTAGCCGAAACCAAATAGGTTGCCGATCATAGAACCTTCACCCTCTGGGGCTTTGACAGCACCTTCTGGTAGTGCAGCACCGTATGTCTGCATAGCAAAGTCAATCATAGACATATCTACAGGTGCTAGTTCTGGCATAGATACACCAGCTTGGATGTCTTGCGTAGAAAGCTTTTCACCGGGGCGTAGGTTCTGTTGTTGTGCTAACTCTTCTAATTTCTGATAGAATGCGCCAATCTCATTAACACCAGACGACATAGCAGTTTGCACCATAGCATCTGTGGCACCTAGTGCCTTAGCACGTTTACCAAACTGTGCAGCTTGTTTAGCTGTGCTTTTACGCTTAGCACGTAGAACTTGATTACGCTCAACCAAAGCGTCTTGTTTTTCCTGATAAGCTTTAGCGTCAGCACGGTTCTGTTCTAATCCCTCTGCTGCTTGACCAAGGAAGTTAGCTGCGAATATTTTCCAATCAAATGCCATGTTATTGTCCCTTCGCCATCAAGCCTTGCGGGGCTTCTTCTTCCATAGGTTCTTCTTCTGCAGGTGCTTCGTCAGCCATAGCAATATCTTGTAGTAGTTGTTTACCTTCGTCAGCTTCATCCATACCTTCTTCTTCTAGGTAACGCATTGCAGCCATACGGAATCGTGTCATCTCAGCTTCTTTAGACTTTTCAGCAGGATCACCGGGATTAGTACGTACAGTTACACCGTAGCTTTCTATGGCTTGCTTTAGGAACTCTGTAATAACAGGCTCTACAAGCATACCTGTATCAACAGTGTGCATACCACGCATGACACCTTGTGAGACAATGCCTTTTACTATGGGGCGTAGAGGAACGTTAGCCTCTGCCATAGCAACCATATCATCAATGACTTCTTGCTTAGCTAGGCGACCAATATACATCTTGGTAGCGTCTTCTACTGTGTCAATCTCTGAGGGGTTTTCCCAAGGGTTATTCTTAGGCTCTGTAGTTAGAGACTGACCCGGGATTGGTGCGTCAAATAAACGATCTTCCATGATATATCCTATTTAGTAAATCCTGCGCCAAAGTATAATCCTACAATGGCTGATACGATATGTGTGTCTAAGGGTGTAATTACAAATCCTTGTGCGTACTGCCATTTAATTGTTTCTGCAGGGCCAAACAACCAGCTCAGAATACCACCTGTAGCCTCTGTATAACCTACATATACTGGTACTTCAGGATACCATACAGCAACTAGTTTTGGCAATACGATAATAGCAAACACAGCAGATAGGGCAATTAGTCTACGTGTCCATGCAAAGTGTTTATCTGTTTTACCAGCATCACGTGCGTCTGCTACTGCTTCTCTTTGAAAGTTAGCACGTTGCATGAGCATTTCATTCTGTGCCTGACGTGCTTTGATAGACTGACCCCATATAGACATGACCCCACCCAGAAGGGTAGAGGCCAACATTGTGATAAGCTCTAGGGGTAAACCGCCCATTATTTCGGCCTTAACATAGGACGCGGTGACGTTTTACTTGATCCACCTGCTTCTCTTATTTGTTTTAGGTATTCAGTGGCGTATTCCCATCTTTGATTTTTGATTCTATCGGGAGCCTTTGGATTAATTAAATCCTGTAGTTTATTTTTTGTTATATCTGATGGTTTTAAATCAAAAAAACCTTTGTAGTCCATATAAGCTATAGCAGCGGGTACTGCATATTTAGGATCATTTACTAATTCTGGGTTTTTAACTAAATCTAAACCTATCCGTTTGCCTACTTCTTTATAATTAGTTTTATGTGTAATCTGAATTAAACCACGGCCTTTATATTTTTTACCACCTTCATACTTTATATCCCACATAGCTTCACCTAGTGCTTTTCTATCTGAGGAAGTAGCCTGACCACCTTTACGCTTACCTGATTTTTCGTCTTCTAGTAACCGCGCTTTTTGTTCTTTAGGCAACTTATTTAAGCCTTTTACTACATCAGCATCTAGCCATACATCTTTAGCGGCTGCTACAGAGTACCAAGGTTCTTCATCTTTAATACCCTCACCTATTTCAGTTTTAATAGCACCCAGTAAAGCAGCGGAGTATATGTTATTACCTACATTATTAATAATAACATTCTGTACTTTTGAAATATCAACAACACCATCTGTTGTGACATCTGCCTTACGTACAGCAGACATTATACTATTAGAATCTGCAGGTTTTATAGGTTCTGTTGCTGGGGTGGTTGCTGTGGTAGGTACTAATAACTGATCATCTGCTTCTGGTGGTGATATGTCTTCCTCACCTAATGCAGCAGCAATAGCCTTAGCAATATCAGCCTCAGAAGTTAAACCTGTTAATGCACTAGCAACCTGAACGCCATCACCTACAAAGCTGCTAGGGCGCGACATTAAACCTGTAGGTTGACCCTCCATAAGAGCCTCTCTTAGTGCAGCTTCTTGGTCTAACGGTGTGGTAGTGATAGTAGGTGTTCTTACTTCCTCTGCCATTTTGTACAGAGGGTCAGGGTTAGTCAAAGCACCTTCGTCTGTATCTGTTACATCTACAAGTGTAGCAGGTGGTACACCCATGTTACCTAGTGGGTCAGGCTTGTCCTCACCTTTACCCGCCATGTCAGCATCATACGCTTCCTGTATAATTTCGTCAGGTGTATAGGCTGCACTAGATTTACTTGCATCTCTAATAGCAGCGTATACCTCTGGCTCATAGGTAAACTGTGGTTCATCGTAGATGTCAGCAGCAGAGCTATCGTCGTCACCAAAATCTACTATAGGCAAGGCATTAACGGGCTGTTCTGGGTTGGACATATTAGAGTCGTCACCGCCGCTAGAAGCAAACGTACTTTTAAAGTTACTCCACCAAGACGTTTTCTCTGGGGTAGGCTCTGATTGTCTACTACCTAAGCCAGAAGAGCTACGTCTGGATGCTGTGCTACCTACAGATAAATCTTGTAATGGCATGATTATACCTTTATGTCCAAATGTTATTTGCTGCGTTGATTGCCAACTGTCCAAGGAATTTGCCAGCAGCACCAGAGAGAATGGAATTACTAGAAGAGTCGTCATTGTCTTTAATCTGAGCCACCATAATGTCTTTATCACGGTCTAACTGGTTCTCTGCTGTTTGCCAAGCCCAAGCAAGCAAGTCACGCTCTTTTTGAATAAGATTGTTATATGCTGTCATGCTTAGGTTGTTAGCTGCTAATGCTGCATCCCGGTTAGCTTGGTTCTGTGCTGCATTTTCCATTGTTGTGATGTTTTGCGCCCACTGTGCGTTAGCTTGTGCTACGACTAAGTGATTAGATGCGTTAAACATATCACGTTGGTTTTTAATTGTTGTGTTAAATTGAGATAGTGCGTTTGCTTCACCTGCGTTAAAGCGGTTCATAGCATTAGCCTGTTCGTTGTTAAACTGTGCTACCTGTGTTGCTAGTGACGCAAAGAATTGGTTAGTCTGGTTCTCAGATGTAGCATTAAACTGTTTAGCAGCGTTCTCAGCAGCTTGATCGCTTAGCAATGCATTGGCTAGTTCCTGCGCTTTGAACATAGCTGTTTGTTGTTCGTTGTTTAGGTTAGCCATATCCATATCTAGGAAAGCTTGTGCGTTCTGTATGGCAGCTTTTTGACGGTTATCTAAGTTAGCCATATCCATCTGCGTCATAGCAGCAGCGTCAGCCATGATCTTAGCATTCTTAGCATTTAGGTTAGCTAAGTCTACCGTTTGTGCCATACGAGCATTCTCTAGTGCTACTGTTTGTTCAGCACTAAAGTTCTGATTAGCAATGTCACTTATCTTAGCTGCGTTAGCTACACGTGCTTGAAATTCTTGTGAGAACTCTAAGCCAAGGAACTCAGCACGTTTCTCAGCAGCGAACATTGCAGCTTGTTGGCGGTTACTCAGGTTCTGTTGCTCAAAACGTGCAAACGTAGAAGCATCAGCCTGTGCAATAGGTAACGCACTCTCCATTGCAGCTTGAATAACAGCCTGTCCAGCCATAGATGATGCAGATAAACCACGTGCAGCCATCATAGCTGCAGCACCACGCATAGCACCAGCAGCCCAAGCAGGTGTAGCATCACCTTCAAAGTCTTCCATCAACCCAGTAAGCTGCCCTTGTACCGTAGCATCACTAGAAGGTGCGCCTGTGGCTGCTTCAAAGTTCACCTCTTTCTTGACACGCCCCATGTCAACGGTGGAACCTTCAATCATCTCACCTTCTTCTACTTTACGAGGTGCAGGGGCTTGTACTTTTTGGGCTTCTGCAATCTGTTCAACAGTCAAACCTAGCTGTGCTAGTTGATCAGGTGACATAGTTGCTGCGTCTGCTAATGCTTGATCACTAGGTTTACCTGTAGCAGCAGTAAGCTTTTCCATAACATCTTGTACAGCAGGTGTAGCTGTTGTAGCTTGGAATGTAGCAGCAGGTGTTTTCTCTGGTGCCGTAACAGGGGCAGCAGTGTCGGCTGTAGTCTGTGTAGCTGTAGGGGTAGTATCGGCTACCTGACCTGTTCCTGTAGCAATAGTACCCTTCGCTCTGTCTTCATCAGACACAGTTGCTACATCAGCAGTAGAAATCTGTGAAGATGGATCAGACATAGCTGTGGCTGTAGACTCTGCACCACTAGGTAATTCTGTAGCAGCAAACGCTTGTTGTTCAGCCTGTAGAGATGCTTGTGCAGATGCAACAGCGGCTTCTTTAGTTTTGATGTTGTTTTGTGCGGTAGTGTCTTCTGGGTTAGCAGCAAGAGCCTGTTGTGCAGCAGATAACTCACGTTGTGCGTCTGCTAGACGTTGTTGTGCAGCATTTAGTTTAGTGTTGTCTGGTGTGCCACCCTCATTAAACTTTTGTACAGAAGTCATGCCAATACGCTTCTGTGCTAACTCAGCCATTTTACCTACACGTGATGCAGCAGCAGGGTTAGCGGCTAAAAACTTAGCTTGTTCATCCCCTTGCATACCCTGCATCTCAGGTATAATTTTGCCCATCTGTTCTGGTGTAAAACCTGCAAATCTTTTAGCCATAATTATTTATTCCCTATTTGCATCCACACAGATGCTGCTATAAATGATAGCAATGCTACTGTAGATATTCTTACTACTGTATTCCATATACTTTTCTTTGTATCACGATAAGCTTCTAGTAGAGTACGCATCTCATAGAAATCTTTTTGAGCGTCATCTGTGTGCAACCCAAGAGACTTTAAAGCCTCACAAGCACCACGTCTTGCTGCACGGTCAAGCATATCTTCTAGCTCTTCTGGTGTCAAGTTTATACTCATGATGGTACCGTGTATGTTCCAGAAGAAGTAAACTCTGTGTCAGTTCCACCTACAGTAAGTTTAGCATAGCCTCCTGCACCATCACCGCCACCAGAAATACCAGTACCACCTGTGCCAATAGTTACAGTTATTACTGATCCGGGGGCTAGTAGTAGTGTACCTGTCTGTCTTGTAGCAGCTTTACCACCGCCACCACCATTGTTGGCACTAAATGGTGCGGCTCCACCACCACCTCCACCAGCACCATAAGATGTGGCAGGTGCACTAGAACCCGGAGTTTGGTTACCGCTATCAGAGTTTAGACCACCAGCACCACCTGATCCATAATAAGAAGCTTCACCTGCTTCACCTACCCTAAAGGAGCCACTGAACGGAGCAGGTTGTGTACCACCAGCACCGCCTGTAGATGTTACAGTTGTAAAGGATGTGCCACTAGAAGAAGCTAAAGAGCTATTTGTACCAGCACTACCATTACCTTGACCTGTGTAACCACCAGCACCTTCACCACCACCACCAATGGTTTCGTATGTAACTGTCTGAGCTAGAGTTGCACCATAAAAATCAGCTAAGTCTATAGGATTACCTGTGTTAGGTACGTTAGTATTGTTTGCTGTCACAAGGTCAGGGCTTGCATTCTGGTAATACTCAGATAGGCTGATGGGATTACTCCCACCAAACTCTGTCTGTAAATCAGATAAAGAAATAGCACCTGATGATTGTAGAGCCATTATACTGATCCATAAGCTGTTACATTACCGACTACTGTTAGATTACCTGATGCATCTAACTTCATTTTGTTTGTACCACCTGTGGCAAAGTAAAGAACCCCAGAGCTTTCTGTGACAGTCCAGTTTCCTAGATCAACAGTGGTTGCGTTAAGGGTACTTGCTGAGAATGCTTGTGATGAAGAACCAGCTAGTTCTGCTTTAGTGTCAATCTCTGTCTGTAGACCGTCAATGTTTGAAATAGTGTGATTGTGGCTGTCGTCTGCTACAGTAGCTGTAATAGATACATCGCTACCACCATTGAAGGATACGCTACCTGATACATCACCTGCTAGGCTAATAGTACGTGCAGTCTGTAGTGTTGAGGCAGTGTCAGCATTACCTTCAAGGGCGGCTACAATAGTACCTGCAGTACCTGCAAACACTTCACTTGTATTAGTTGCATCTGGAATAAAGGTAAACTTCTGTGTGCTGTCATCAAAGCCAAAGAAGCCTACTTTAGCTGCACTACCATTATGCCAGCGAAACTCAATGCCACGATCTTTGTTATCATCTGATGAAGGTGCAGTATCACCCCCTAGTGTAAATATAGGATCGTCAATAGTTACTGTTGTACTATTAAGTGTAGTAGTTGTACCACCTACAGTAAGATTACCGTCAACAGTAATGTTATTGAATTGGACATTTGAGTTTGTTGCAACTGCTTGACCAATAGCAACAGTAGGAGTAGCACCCTCACCTGAGTTATTTGTAAGCGTTACACCTGTACCCGCTACAAGGCTTCCTACATAATTACCTGTAGTATCAGTACCCAGTGCAACAGAATTTGCAGCTACTGTAGTAGCAATACTAACGTTACCACTACCATCAACACCTGTTGCAGTACCTGTGACATCTCCTGTAAGTGCTATCTCACGTGCAGTTGCCCATGCAGTAGCTGTATCTGCGTTACCCGTTACATTACCTGTAACATTGCCAGTTATGTTGCCTGTAACGTTACCTACCAAGTTACCTGTAATGCTTTTACCAGAGCCTGATACAGTTAAGTCACCGTCAATATCTACATCGCCACCAATGTTAACTGCACCAGCTATACCTACACCGCCATCTACAATGACAGCACCTGTAGTATTAGATGTACTTGCTGTGGTGTTATTAAAGTTAACTGCGCCTGTTACGTCTAACGTACCTGATAATGTAGTATTACCTGCTAGTGTAGCGTCTGCATTAGCAAAAGTAACAGCCGTAGTGGGTGTAGAGCCTGACTTAATTACTGTTTGGCCTGATGCATTTGATATACCACCAAATGTAGTGCCGCCATCCTTTAGCGTAATGTCACCACCATTAGCGTCAATAACAATGTCACCCTCTACATCAATAGTAAGATCACCACTGGATACATCAATCTCATTATCCGTCAACGTTATGTATCTATTGGTGCCAGCTTTAACTGCTGTCTCACCTACAAGTGTACCTTGAAAGTAACCATCCTTAAACTTAACACCACCTGAAACGCCAAGGTCTAGTGTGTTAGTTGTCTTAGGATTAACATTTGTTGCGGAAACAATTAAGTCTTGGCTTGGGCCTACCTTTGTAATAGGTGCACCTTCACCTGCTGTACCATCATGTTTGTGTCCTGATGAAGCGTTAAAGGCAGCTTCGACAGCGTTGTACTCTGCATCGAAGTCATCTGCATCAATAACGTTACCGTTAGCAATGTTGTTTGCTGTATCTTGACGTGTATAACCTGCCATATTACTGCCTATCGTTTTGTCTAAATTCTAATAACGCTGTGTCGAGCGTAAAGGTTGGGTTTGTTGAACTATCTTCAATTCGTATTGCTACTGTTTTACCAGAGCCTATAACATTAGAGTCATATACTGTATCTAATTCACCGCCATATGTAGCTGTGCCGAAAGTAGAATTAGATGCACCAAACTCAAATACTGTATTACCTGTACTAGCAATATTAAATGTAGCAGGTTGTACTTTCTTTGTGTTAGTAGCTGATGCAAAGTCGTACTTTAGGTTAATATCTAAGTTCATGTTGCCTGTAGGTTCAGCATACAAAGTCATCTTGTAGAATGTCTTACGTATCTGTGGATCAGAGATAGGCATGAACGGTGATTCATAGATAGCCTCAATAATATCTGTATCAAAGGTGTTGCCTGTGTTTAAGATATAAACGTAGCCATCCTCGTTAGCAAACGCTATAGTCTCTTGATCATTAGCATATCTACTATCTGCTACATATGCTTTGATGCCTTTAGTCGTAGCCCATGATAAACCAGAAGCACCCTGAGAGATAAACTTTGTAGCAAGCAAACCTTTAGATGTATCACTACGCTCAGATGAAACATAAGCAAAGACACGGTACTGGGCTTTCTCTCTAAGTATTACAGAAGAAAAGATTGATGCAGTATTAAGGAAGTCTACAGCATCCTTTTGTATTTTATCTGATGCAACATCTAGAGCAAAGTCACCAATACGATCAGTAGCACTTAGTAGGCGTAGACCATCAGGTGCTAGGTAGATAATGTCACCACCAATTTCCTGAATAGTATCGCCATTAATACAACCAATACGATCTGTAATAGGTGAAACTTGAAAGTCAGCAGAAGTATTACCAGTTAAACGTTTGATGCTACCTGTAGTAAATATAATAAGCTGATCACGAAAGACTGCTAAGCCTGTAACATCTGTACCTATATTAATACTACCCGCACCATTAGCTACGCTAAAATCATCTACGGTAAAAGGTGCAGTAAAGAATATATTATTACCTTTACTATAGAACGCTGTGTTTTTAAATATTGCTACGTGTTGTGCACCGCTTACATCTGTGCTGTTAGCAGATGTCATAAAAGTAGTGGTATTACCAGATGTATTATATATAGCGGGGTAGTTAGTACCGTCTACAAAAACTACTTTGTCATCACCATCTAGGTTATACTCTACATGTCGTGCTTTACCGCCGTTAGTACTTGCACTCGTAGCCATACTAGTCCACGTAGTACCTGTACTGTAATAGTACTGAGTGTAGTTACTAGCGTTCTTACGAGCTGCAATAATACGCCCTGAAGAAATAACTTTAAGAGCTAGTATAGGCCCACTACCTGTAACAGTAGTAGTACTATACTTTTCATAGCCTTTTATCTTAGAGTAACCACCTTCTTTATTAGGCTCAAAGTTCTGTAGAATAGTAGCAGAACCCACAGCATTAGTACCATGCTGCAAAGCTGATAAGTTAGAGATCAAGCCACCTCTAAACTCAATAGGAAAGGTAGACCATTGTGTAGCCATTAGTAATAAACTCTTTTGTCACCTAGATAATCTGTACGATTAATATGTATACTGCGTAAATGCTTAATACCTTGCTCAAACTTATTAAAGGATAATTGTGCAGCTTGCATATCACCACGGAATTGATAAACATAATACATGGCACCGTCTACAATAACATATTTGTACTGTTCAGGTAAATTAGGTACATCTGTAGCATTCTCTAAGTCAAACCCTACATTGTAATACTCATACACAATCTCATATGCTTTATCTGGGCTAGGGTATAGCATAAACTCACGACTAGGCGCACGTGCTACATGCGTAGGTACACTTCTGTTACTACTGTTCGTGTCATACTCTAGGTCAGCATATTTATTAAGATACTCTTCGTATGATATAACTTTTAGCTTACGTGTAGATACATTAAGAGAGTTGTCACGCTTAATTCTAAACGTATTCATATTAACTGTCTTAGCATCATACGGAAAACCGTATCTTACTGTGCCGGGTACAAGAGCCTCAATCTCTTCTACGTGATTCCAAGGCCACTCATACTCTTCTTGCTGGATATGACGTAGAGAAGAGTTTACTGCATCCTTAGCAAAACTGTAGTATCCTGTAGTAGAAGAAAAGTTTGCTGTAGTTAATTCTACTTCGTTTAGTCTACGGTTAACATCATTAACTAAACCTAAATAATCATACGCCATCTTTTACTTTTCCTTAACACGCAAATAAATAGAACGCTCAAAGTATCCATTATCTGATGTATTTATTCTGCATACGATTCTGTATCGTACATTATTTGTACCTAGTGATAATCTAATAGTAGCAACAGTGTTTGCTGTGTTGGTAGAGCTAGTAACAAACTGTAATCCATTGACTACATCAGAGTCAGACAATGCGCTGCCTTTGTTTCCATCTGCATCATGTATATACCAGTTAACAGAGGATATAGTATCACTGCCTAGAAAGCGTGACCAATCAACGTTGTAGTCTACGTTCTGTTCATCTGGGTCTTTGTTGGGCCACTTATAAGACATGTCTAGTCCTTATGCTGCAATATACACAGTTCTGTTTTGTGTATCTTTTTCTATATAAACTGTTCTGTTTTCTTCTTTAATGTGTGCTGTATCACTACCGCCGTATGATACCACATAAATAACTCTGTTTCTATCGTAGACATCTCTAAATGGAGTAAAGTCAAATCTTACAGCAGTAGGGTCAGCTAAGTTAACAGCTTGTGTTAATGTTGCTGATGATGGTATTACTGTTGCCTGTGCGTCTACATCGTCAAACGCTGAGTTAGCTATCGTAGCTGTTACTGCGCTGGGTGTATTGTTAGCCTCGCCTGTAATGCTATCAAATGCTGATGCTGCTAGTGTTGCCGTTACAGATTCACTGGTTGCATTAGCTTCTGCGTCTACAGAACTAAATGCACTTGCTGTAATGCTAGACGCTGCAACAGGCATAAACGCTCTGGCTTGTGCATCCTCGTCTGCAAAATCTGAGATGTAGATAGAGAGGAACGCCGAAGTAGTAGTTAGGAACCCACGTGCTTGACCGTCACCCTCAACGGCTGCAGCAGTAAGTGTAGCTGTAACAGAGCCACCTATGCTTGTATTTGCTTTAGCATCTACATCAGCAAATGTTCCTGCAGTAAAAGTTGCGGTTGCTGTAGGAGTAGTTATATTCGCTTTTGCTTGAATGTCAACAAGAGTTGCTATATCAAATGAAGCTAGAGTATTTAGTAGATTTACTGTAGCCTTTGCATCTACGTCACCAAAAGCATTAGCTGTAAAGGTAGCAGTAGCAGCAGGTAGTGTATGATTAGCTATACCATTAGACGTTATAGTACCTGCTGCAATCTGTGCCGAAGTCGTAGCTAGATAGCCAAGAGCACCTAAAGAGGCAAGACTTGCAAAAGGAGCTTCTGAGTAGGTACTAAAACCAAACATTACCCTATCCTATCATGGTTTTGTGGGCCACGTCACGCTGTGTGGGAACCCTGCCTGATCTGTGATGTTCAGCAAGTCAGTGCGATACTGCGACCAAGCGTTTTGCTGTTCTGTGGTCATGTCTGCCCAGCGCAGAGGGTTAGATACGATTGGGTCAACTTCTGTTGTAAGTATTATTTCACGTTTCTGCCTGACCTCTGTACCTCTCATTTCAGCGAGTTCAGCTTCAGTGATACCAAGCATTTCGTGTTCAGTGTCAAATGCCTCAACTACGTCTTCCATGTCTGGGTGTTTTAAAATACGATAAAACATTGTCATTAAGCCTTTATACCAAACACTTTTAAATCGGGCTTCGCAGCGCCATTCGAATAAATAGCAATACCATCTGCTCGAATGTTAGACGTTGTGCCACCACCAGTACCAGCAGTGTGCGTACTAGCAGAAAAACCTGTACCAAAGCCTTTGACATAGTATGATACTTCACTGGCACTATCAGGGTTATTCCACAGGAATATTCGTGCAAGCCCCCACGCAAAACCATCCGTAAGTAAAAGCATGCGTCCACTAGATGCAGCACCTTGAAAAGCAGTGACATTGTATAGTGTTGAGCCTACTGCTGGCCTCCAATAAAAGTATGTGCTGACGTTAGTTTTGTTAGCCAAAAGTATTTCGTACCAAGCATAATCAGAACCAGTAACACCAAACTGAAAAGTCGTTTCCGTTGCTGCGGTGTGGACAGCACTACCTTCGTAGACCAATTCGCCACGCTGACCACTGATAGAAGCACTATCAAAGTTGTCATTACCTCTAATTGTACTAGCCATATCAGTCCACCGTTACGTTAGGGATAGGCTGCACCGCCTTTAGTTCATCAGGCGTTGTTGCCGCATCAATGTCTGCATGTGCTGGTGCATCTCGTAGTGCCTGTTTCTGTGCTACGATTGCTGTTGTGTCTGCACCTGTTTCTTGCGCTTTCATAAACGCAGTGTCTAGCTTGGCTAGTTCAGGCT
>BCSF01000294.1_pt1 | contig 20887 bp, 18 predicted proteins | sample 1016431 | NCBI WGS metagenome assembly BCSF01 (sample SAMD00045685;SAMD00045686;SAMD00045687;SAMD00045688;SAMD00045689;SAMD00045690;SAMD00045691;SAMD00045692;SAMD00045684;SAMD00045690;SAMD00045691;SAMD00045692;SAMD00045684;SAMD00045685;SAMD00045686;SAMD00045687;SAMD00045688;SAMD00045689, study...
ATCTTCTTCGCACACTATATCTATTATGACTTATTTATCAGCATGCGAAAGGGGGGACTTGAACCCCCACGTCCTAACGGACAACAGATTTTAAGTCTGGTGCGTCTACCGATTCCGCCACTCTCGCGAGAAATCACTCCTCCCAGGTAGGGGGGTGAAATGCACAATATTCGTTAAAGGTGATTTTCATCTCCTTGTTGGTCAGACCCGCATTCTTCGCTGCTTTGGGTAAATTCCATTTCGCCGCGAATAACATTTCCATAGATTGTCTGGTTTCTGGTCTCATACTCATAACACTCCAGGATTTCGTTGTAAAAAGAGGGTGGATAGGTAATCATAAAAAAGTAAAGGGGGTCAAAAATACCCCAGATTTTTTTCTCAACCTTTTTGTAAATGGAAGTCGAAATAATATACGGGGGTCAAGCCGCAACCACTGGTTCAGAGTAGTGTACGATGTCAGGGTCACATACACAACGGACCACCTCCAAGACATCCATGAACTGATCGGCGGTGTCTACAGCAACCTCTCTGGTATCACCCTCGTTAGAATACATGTAGAAGGTACGGGAACAGGTATCAACAACGACACGGGTCAGATACTCGTCACCTTCGTTGTCAAGGGCGTAGTCAGAGGGGTCGTACTGGTTCATGGGTGGTCTGTCTTGTACTCTCTTATAATAGGGTATCAGGAGTCCCCCGTCAAGAGGGGGTGTGACAGTCCGTCAATCGTCATCGTATGACCCCTCGTTCATGATGTCCCTGTAAGGAGAGGTGTCCATAATTTGTTTGAAGCTCTGGTAACCAGTTTTTCTAGTGGTAGCCTCTCCCATCTGTGTTCTATATGCCCAAATTCTAATATTAAATTCATCATTGAGTCTTTGTTTAACTTGATTTGAAACATCAGCCATTCCATCTCGAGCAGGATTGGAAGCAAGAGCAGATTCAGCTGCGTCTCTAGCTACAATTGCTGCATTCAGTCTAGTGTCATCACATGATGGGAGAGCTTGATATAGATTTGCAATTCCAAGAAAAGTCTCACTAACTTGGATAGTGTCACCTTCTGATGCATCACCACTACCTGGATAAAGAATTGGTTTTTGAGTAAATCCAATTCTATAGTAAACCCTATCAGCACCAATAGGTGGTTCACTAATCAGAGCATCCATGTCCTCTGGATCTTCGCTATCTGGATCAGGAAGACCATCCAAGAATTTATTCCATGACCTTGTGCCACTAGAAATACCACTATTGTCATACTTAATTGACACACCAGCACCAGCTCTATTGTATGACATAATCTCAATTGATTGATCGACGTAAGGATTGTCATTTATACTCACGGCTAAATTATCATCAATAGTAGATGGGTCTTGTGAGAATAAGATGTTTACATATGACCCGTCAGGTAGTGGTGCGTCAAATCCCAATACAGGAAGTTCACTGACAGTGATATAGGGAACCTTCTTTAGTTTTGTTGTGGCAATACCAGTAAATGGATATGAACTTAGATCGACCGATGTTGTCCCAACTGAAGTGACAGTGACACTATTACTTGCAAAGTATCCTGATTGATCTGGTGTTGCAAGAAAATCTACTTCAATTTTACCAACCAAATCTGGATTAAGAATGGTCATGAAGTTCTTGCTAGGCATGGTTCCGATACCAATCGTACCGACACCTACACCACGAAATGTATCAAACACATCAATAGCATATGGTTCATCATATAATTTGTAACCATGAAGATTATCTGGTAGATAATAAGTATCAAAGTATGAACCAGTACCCTTTAACCTGTCACCCTCTTCCGATAAACTCACTCGGTTAAAAGACGTACCATCATAATAGGAGACGGTATTGGTCGAAAGTCCAGCAGTAGTAGCAGCGCCTGCAGTCGAAGAATTGATACCAGCTAAACTTGCCTTCTCATAGGTGGTATTCAACTTGGCACATGTAAATGTGTATATGTCTGGACCACGACCAGAACCACTACTGCTACTAGTGATACCACTCAGTCTCCAAAACAAATCAGTCCTGCACCCTTGGACATCAATTCTTTCATCATATGCATTTCTAACCTCATAAATGGTGTCATTGACTGGTGTTATGAGGTCATGGCATGCCCTATCTAAATTCTTCGTTGCATTATGATATGGAATCTTAGCTACATCTAATACAGATATCTGTCTTTTAGATTCATTGTAGACAGTACTTGTATCCGCCTCAATAGTAGAAAGAGTTGATAATATCCCGTCGCTATTATATGCCATGATATGTTTTTTGACTATTTATTATGTGGTCTTACGGATAAGTCACCAACGTTCCACAACCCAAGAGTTACCCACTCATCGTTATATCTCATGGCAACTATTCCATTTTTATATTCCAATCTACTTACAACATAGAACAAGGACTCATAGATTCCTTCTCTCTGCAACTTAGCTATCCTGTGTACCCCATCTTCAATTTGATATCCGTTTGGATACTCAACCACAATACCTGGGTATGTAGTATCAACTTTATCAATGAAATCTGGATGAGGTGGTGGATAACATATCTCAGAGTGTTTGATGAGTTTGGGTAACCTATGATCACGAACGATTTTATAACTCATATCTCCAACCACTGTGAGGGATGAGTACAACCCTGATGATGTCTGAAGTGTTCTGGTTTCAGTGTCACTCTAACATCTCCAGCAATCGCCACCCTTTCATTGACTCTAGCCTGATTCTTAATTGTTTGATGATATGTCTCTGATGGCATCACGATACACGTTCCTTCCTTTGGAGTAATCGTATACATGTTACAATTATATCTGTTGAATCCAGTCATCAGATTTAACTCATCAGCAACATCAAAGAAACCCTGACAAACTTGATTGACATTTCTGTCTGGGTGTTGTGTAACCACAAATTTATCTGAAGTCTCATCAGTATTCAGATAATAAACAAAACTGATGTTAGCCTCGTTATGTTTATGTGGTGCCATGGGTGGTGTAGTATCATCTTTGTGATACACTACCCATGACTTACAGATGTGATAAGAGAGTTTGTTGTAGTCGATATTGAGAGAATCAAAATACTCATCAAAGACTTTCCTGATGTGAATAGAAAAGAAATCAATATATTTCTCATTACGATGCAGAAAAATACGTTCTGAACCTTCAGGAGATTCATACTTGTATCCATTGAACCAATATTTTTTGATATCCTCTAGGTTCTTTTTAAACTCATCATGACCATCAACATCCCCCTGATAGACTATCAAGGGAAATACTTCATGTACCTTTCCCATTCATATCACAATCTATATTCATCATTATCACCTGGATAGTCCAAAGGTGTCAAGCCTTTATACTCTGGAACATTCTTACTGGTATCTTTTCTCTCAGCAAATACTGTGTAAGAACAGTTGACAGGACCACCAGCGGCATTCATCACCTTGATGGTACTACACCACTCTACCTCCTCGTAGAAGAGTTCTTGGAACGTCCCGATAGGTGTCAGGGTCACAGTGATAGAATCAGGGTCTACAAGACCCTTCCAGTAGTCAGGGAGGTCGATTACATTCTTATCCTTCAACTTACCTCTGACATATACCTCAGCTGATGGTCCCTCAAGAGAAACATATCTTAGTCGATGTCCCTCTTTGGTGGGGTGAAGAATATCAAATGGTTTCTTACTGACAGCAATACCAAATGTTTTGTTTAGAGTGGTTGCTCCACTAACAAAGTCCATAAATTTCTCAATAGTAGATCCAACCACGGGAGCTGCATTGAGAGCTTTTGATAGGTTTGCATCAACACCAGCCTCTGTCTTTGCTCCAGCAAAAACTTTAGATCCAATGTCAGACAGAATTCCCTCTACATTGGTGACCACAGGAAAAGTAGAGACCTTAAGTAGACCAAGGAGATTGATTGTAGATGCCTGAACTGAGAACATCGATGTTCCACAGAAAAAAGTTACACCAACAGGTCCTGATGGGTCACCGATGACAACGTCTTGTGGTGTTTCAGTTCCAGGAATAAGATTTCTGATTCTAAAAAGACCAGGAACGAGACCTGCAGCATCAACGTTGGTACACCTACCAATCATCATGGTAGCTTCAGGAGCTGGGAACTTAAGATCATCACCAACAATCATTGGTGCTTCAACATAGGCAGTGCCTCTAATGTTGACTGGTGGTCTACCAATACCCGTCAGAGCAGCAGTGGGATCACCAACGATTAAACTTTTTCCTACAAATAAATCTCCTACTTTCATGATGATTTCCCTACGTCGTTTCTTTCTGCAAACACATGATAATAACAATCAATCGGGACAACCGATTTTGATTGAATGGTAATCTTGTTTCCTTGAATACCTTTTACGATAAGATCCTGATGACCACCAATAGGAGTCAATGATACTGTAATTGTACTTCTATCTACAAATTCTGTCCACTCTGGTGGCAATTCAATATGTTTCTTGTTCTTAAGTCTTCCTCCATGGAAGACACTATTTTCTAATCCGTTTTTAAAAGTTTTCATTAGAGTCACACGAATATACCAGTTAAAGATCCTAGTAATGAGTTGTTGAACTCATTGTTTTGTCCTGTCAATGCACCTAAACCAGATAAAATTGTCGATGCTAACGATCCACCAGCTGACTTTGGAAGACCTGTCTTACTGATGCCACGACCGACACCAGATGAAGAACTTCCATCAGCACAGTCAAGGACGTTTCCATATAGATTGAGAATTGTTTTTCCAATCACATCAACTTGTTTATCAGAAGCAATCTTCACAGAAGCAGCACCATTGATGTCTACACCTTCACCGTTACCTTTTATTTGAACAGTGTTGTTACCCTCTACAGTAATATGACCAGATTCATCATTATCACCAGTAGCTTTAATCAAAATATTCCTGGCGTCAAGAATAATCTTTCCACTTGGTGCTGAGATATGGATGTCACCATTCTCGGCTTTGACAAAGACACCAGTGTCACCTTCAGATATTTTATTTCCAGCTTTTACTTGGAAAGAACCTGGTGACTTACAAATCGTTCCACCTCTTCTACTGTCTACTCCTGTTGCACCAAAACTAATGTAGTGATCATGAAAATACCCACTCCTAATTATAGCAGCTTCAACTTCATTATCACCTGTGATGTGTCCAAACTTTATCTCGGCATCAGAAGTACCTTTTCGATAAGTATATGGATTCTTTTTTGTTCCGTTTTGGGAATTATTAGACATCAGTAAGCTCCCACGACATCTTGAACTTGAATAACTTTGTCAGCGATACCTGGTTCAGTCAATCGTTCTTTTTCAATTCTATTTAACCCAAGTTGAGGAGCTAATACAGCACCAATACCACCTTTTGATTTGATATAAGCAGTTGGTCTGACCTTAAATCCTTCACCCTCCTGTGTCACTCTGATAGATTCGATAGCGCCCAGTTGGGTAACAGTGATTTCAGCCTTAGCCCCATTGTCGGGACTGAGTATGACTTCATCGGAAGCTGAGTATCCAACACCAGGATCTTGAATATAGACAGATGAAAGATGAGTTATTACTGGATAAGTTCCATCACTCTTTGATGGATATTCACCAGACTCACGAGCAGAAGCTTCAGGTTTTGGTGCAGTTATTTGTCCAGCTCTCTTCAACTCATGGGGGAATCCACCAACAATCTCTTCCCCACCACCTGTTCCATTTTCAAGTGGTTCGGTAACGACTCTAGTACCAACAGGAAGTTCAACATTATCACCCTCGTCAAGAACGATGAAGTCTCCAGGACTTGATGGGAGAGGATATGATCCATCAGATCTTTGTACTTTTGTCTGATCAGCTGTAGCCCATACCCTATTCATACCACCAAGATCACCATTAGGTCCTCTCAAATATCCACTACCACCATCAAGAATAATCATCCCAGCAACACCGAGAGTTCCATCAGTAACTACAGTGTTTCCACCACCAACTGGTTCTGAATCAATTGTAGTACCAGAAAGACCCTCAGTTCCAGTCTCTTCTCTTCCACTAGCTCCTTGAATAACCTCAGAATAGTTTATGACACTCCCATCACCAAATGTGTCACTATCAGATGGTACATTTGGTATACCAACTTCTCCATCTCCACCAGGTCTACCAGATACATCACCAAAACCACCACTTGTAAAGAATTGTTTTCCAACCCTATCACCTGGAATATTACCAGGGAAAGATTGTTGTATCCAAGATGGATTTACACTTCTTGGAATATTATTCTCAAAAACATCTGATGGTTGTGTATCATCAGTGCTGCCAGCACCAATTCCACCTGCACCTCCAGAAAGTGGGATAAGATTGTCACCCAAAACATTTAAGTTGAGTCTGGGACCAGAGATCAATCCAGTGAATGTAGGTCCTTGAAGCACAGGTGAAACAACTCCAGCAGCAACACCACCACCAGCTCCACCTAGATTCAACTCAGCTCGTCTTCCAGCCCAATATGGATCCAGAACACCCCTTCTACCTCTACCCGAAAGGACATCATCAAAAATACTAGTGCCACGATTACCACTACCAAAACCGAGGAGACCACTCAGATTTGTTCCTAAGAATGGAATAACAACACCACCATTTCCATTACCACAATCATCAACAACCTTTGCCCTGAGTGAACCAGTTCCATAACCACGACCCATAGAAATAATATCAACAGCAATAATAGAACCGTTAGAACCAATTACTGGATTAGCTGCAAATCCAGCTCCAGATCCACCAAAGAGTGCGATGGATGGAGGACCACAAAGGATAGGTCCAATGTTACAAGTTGAATTATCAAAGACGTTATTCAGTTGTGATTGAAGAGTGTTTCCAAAGGTAGAAAGTACACCTGGGATACTGTTGATACCGTTTGAGAAATTGTAAACAACATTACTTACTTGGTTGGATACATTCTGGACTCCTGCAATTAAGTCATTGATACCAGGAGTATTTTGGTTTCCACCTGTTAAAATATTCCATTGATCAACATAGTATGCCTCACACTCTTTGTCACTGGTACAAGTAAGAAGAGAAAGAACATCTAGAATGATATTAAATGCTCCCTGGGCTAATGACAAACCTGTATTTACAATTCCAAAAGCACCATTGATAAAACTCGTAATCATGTTAGTAAAATGACTAAGAAGTGAACTAATCAACCCATTGATTGTTCCCAACACAGCTGAGACAAAATTATTGATGAAACATTTTGCTGCATTAATTACTTTGTTGATAATATCATCAAGTGCCCCAACAACATACTTTGAAATTGCCGCAAATACTTTTTTAAGAATACAAATAATGTTATCAACTATGGCATTGAAAGGTACTGAAGCAACATAAGATTCATTTGGTTGCAGAAAAGCATTTGCTTTTTTGATGATATCATTCATCGTTTTCTCAGCAAATTTCATGGATTCATTCATTGCTGTTTTTATGGCCCCCATGATGAGTTTCGAGACCTGTTGTTTTTTGAATTCAATTTCATTCTTTACATTAACTACACCTCTCGTTGCAGCATACTTGTAATCTGTTACCGTTCTCCTTGTTTTCTCAATGTCTTTAATGAAATTAGAAATATCATTTGCCAATCCACCCATTGGTATCGGGTCACACTTAGATGGTTTTGGTACTGTATTATCTACCTGTGTCTCTTCTGCAGAAGCTTCATCAGCTGCATTTACTTTCTCAGTAGATTGACCTGTGATACCATCAATAACCTTATCGTTCTGTGTATTGTCTTTTTGTGTGTTATTGGGTGGTGGTGTCTGTCCTTGTGGTGTTTGTTGTGCCGTTACATCTGGAACAGGAGCTACATCCCCAGCATCGGGTTTAACTGTTCTAGCATAAGTTGCGACATTCTGTCCATTTGCTGGATTCAAACCATTAAAAGGAACAAACTTAGCATCAGGAACCTCTGCCATGATGGCAGTATAATCATTATAACCAAGAACACCCATGATAACTGGTTGTTGACCATCTTCTCCATCAATGAAGAAACCAAAGACAAACATACCCTGTCTCAGGTTGGCAGTCTCAGATGTCGCAGCAGTTCCACCACCTGCTGTGACGGGGTACATGACCGTTGCCCATGGTAAGTGGTCATCAGGTAATTCTGATGGAACCGCAGTATGGTAACCCATGATGCGGACTTTATATCTCTCACCAAATCCAGGAGTATCTTTGTTAGTCTCGGATGGGATACCTCTCTTGTTATCTACCCATGAAGATTCTTCTGCAATCTGACCTATCCACCAGTAGAATCCATCTCTACCTACGAAATACTTTTTGAATAGTCCTTGTTCTATCATGGATTTGCGAACCCTGTGTTTTTACCGAATGAATCTCTGACAAGAGAGAGACTACTGAAAGACTCCTCTGGTGTCACACGGTGACAAACATGTGCTACCATATATATACCACCACTTTCATCATTTGATTCCTTATTGGTGTCACCTTTGAGTTGTGGGAAGTCACAATAAACTAAGTCTCCAGCTTTGATACTTAAGTCAAGTGGAATGATGATGTTAGTCTGAACAGCAAACAACTGATTGTATCTCATCACAGACTGAACCATGCTTCTCTCAGCATCATAATTAGAAACTGTTGGATTATCTTTCCAGTTCTTCAACTGAGCATCAGAAGTAGTTCCTCTAGGAATAGTTCCAACATCCAGAACATGACTAAACAATCGTGTAGGTGACTGAGTAAATTCTCTTGCCACCTGATCTGGTGCAAACTTCTTACCTGCAGTTGATAATTTACTCTTCTGTGCTCCAATATCAAAGTTGACAACCTTGTAGTTCATTGAATAGAAGTCAAAGAAGATTGACCTGTTGTTATAGGTTCCAAGAGACATACTCTCTTTGGTGTCCACATCTCTATCAATGTCATATGATAGAATCTTTGCATCGTATCCTGGATTCTCACCTACGTTGTTATATACAAACTTCTTGACAAAATCCTGCTCAAATATCTTGTCAATAGATTTGAAGTGGAATCCATCTCTTGTCTGATAGAACAAGTATCCTGCCGCACCACCTACACTGTTTCCCTGTCCAGTACTTGTCCCTAATGGTACAGACTTTGATGCCAACCAAGTACAAACATATAAGGGTTTCCTATCATTACCAATAAAATTATAATCAATAGCTGTTGAATCAATATTCAATGTTCCAGCATCAGTCTTCAGAACTTCTTTCAGAATCTTTGTTATGTTATCAGATATCTTCCCTTCATATCTCTGAACTACTCTGGACTGTTCGTTAGCAAAGTATTCTTTAGAACACAAGTCCAACATATACATGTCACTCTGTGTCCCTGGTTGAGCATTTCTTACTCTATTGACATACATTCCATCCTTAAGTTCTAGAGTGTTTCCAACATTATCTTCAATAGAAATATCAACTCTCTCACCACCCCTGATTGGAAGACCATCAAGAAGACCCCTAGAGGCAACAGAACTGTTACCATTCATCTCATATCCAGTCTCACTTATGACCATGGAACAAGTAGTCACATTTGATAACACACTCTCATAATATCTAAAGTCAGGAGCAACAGAAGAAACATCTACAGTACCTCCACCTGCATTAGAGGAGATGAGTAGTTTCTTTATATTAGCTGCCTGTGCTGGTGAATTTGCCATTAACCCTGTTTATATAAGGAGCCCATTAACTGTGACTTATAGTAACTATTTACCACATCACCAGAACCCATCATTACAGGAGTTCCCCTGCCACCACGACCACCCATGGGAATTTGTTGTCCTCCAGATCCCTGCATCATAACCACTGTACTTCCAGACTGTTCATATGGAAGTTGTTGTGATATACCACTGATCCCACTTGACATTTGTGTCTGAACTTGAGGTGATGCTGACACCTGAGCTGGTGCAGGTGCTGATGATGTGTCAGAATCACTTTGATCTTGACTTGCCATCTTATCAGAGTTGTCTGGGGTGGCTTGTCTGGTTGATACAGTCTCGACTGATGAATCAATTTGTTCTTTAATAGCATCACCACCAGCACCAGAAACAGCTGTGGAAGTATTGGAGTAGTCACCACTTTCAGAAGCTTTCATTCTTACTGCGTTACTGTCACCCACATAGACTGCTGATCTATATTTGTTGAAAATTCTTTTGGCATCAGCAGGTTCAAGGTGCAATGTGTCACCAGTTTGATACTTTCCAGATTCTATGGTAGCTCCTGTCTCAGCAGCTGCGGCATAGACACCCCTATATGGAGCATCCTTTTTCCCATATCCTTCCACATTCAAATCTTTATTGGGTGGGACAACGACAACATTATATCCTTTCGACATCAAGTCTCTAATCATTCCAGTAGCTCTCTTCTTAATCTCAGATTCACTCAAACCCCAATCATTTGTACCATAGGCCAACACAGCAGTTTTCTTTTGACCCTCAACCAGTGGTGTCTGTGGTTGAACGTTGGGTGTCTGTGGTTGTTGTGATTGTACTGGTGGAGCTCCAAGTTTAGCGAAAGCTGCTCTCATCTCAGCAACAGTTGCACCAGATGCGTTTCTTCCATCTCCTGCATAATATGATTGACCAGCCCTTACATACTGACTGTGACCCTGCATGTCTGTTGGTACTGGGAAGGCTGCCCACTCCTGAGCCAAACGAAGCATTGCTTTATTTGGATCATTTTTAATCATCTCAGGAGTAATTTTCCTCTTTTTCACAATCAGACCAATGGCCATCTTGTCTTGATTTTCAGCATTAAACAGATCATCTGGCTTCACATCACTGTATGTGGTTGCCTGACTTAAGATGGACATAAACTGGTATCTACCAGCTGCAGCTGATCCTCTCTCCTTATAAGTAGATGCTTGCCATGCATCTGCTTCACGGATTGTCATTTCGGTTAGTGGTTTTCCACCATACCTCTTTTGTTTTGTTGTTCCTGGATAGATCGAATCATAAGATCCACCAACTGATTCCTTTTTCGCGATAGTTTCTAAGAGAGGACCCCAGTAACCAGCATTAGATGTCGTTGGTACTGATGTCATTCCCAACTTAGCTTTTGCTTCTTGTTCAGTTGCCCCTAAGAATTGTTGAGATCCTGAAGCAAAGTATCCAACTCCAGGTTGATAATAATATTGGTTTGATTGAATTTGTTGAGCTTGGGTAGATAAAGATCCAGTCTGTCCAGCTGCATTTGTTACATTTTGTTGTGAAGTCTGTTCCTCTTTACCTTTCTCCATTGGATCATTGGTGAAGAAAGCCTTGTGGAATATTCCAAGTTTTTCCATAAGATTAAAAGGATTTGCCATCCACACTGCGTTGGGGAATTTACCTACGAATGGGATATCTATTTTTGGAATTCCCTCATACAATCTACCGAAACCATTACCAACCCAATCCATCGCTGCTTTACCAGCACTCAGTACACCTGCAATGTCATCCTTAAGTTTCTGACCGACAGCCTCAACACCATCACCCATCGTCGCGACGTACATCAAGTCACCAACATACTCACCGATAAGTTCACCCATCAATGTTCCAACCACTGGAATGGGAATGAATGAACCGAGGAATCCACCAAGAACTGCACCACCAGCCTTGAACAATGCTTGAGTTACTGGATCACCACCCAACAAAGAAACAACTAAAGTGATGAGACCACCAACAATAGGTATCCTACCAAGAGCATTCTTGAGTGCCTTAGTAGCTTTGAGAGCGTTCTTGCCACCAATTTTAGTAATGACTCTGTCAGTGGACCTACCCAAACCTCCCTTGAACAACTGACTACCTTTCTTTCCACCAGCGAGAGATCCTTCCAACGGAGCTGATGTTAGCTTACCACTAGCAATAGACTTGTTGACATACTGAGCAGCCTTACTAGGCTTCATTCCATTATCAACCAAACCCTGATACATTCGGGCTGCTTCATCACCATGCTTCAGTCTCATGGACTTAGTAGCATTAGATATTGTTCCAGGTGGTCTTGTTGCGGTTCCAAGGTTCTGAGAGACCTTTGTCCCTGACTCTTTAACAAGTTTATTAAGACCCTTATTTGTTTGTACAGCTTTCTTTTCAGCTCCAGTTAAACTTTGAAGACCCCTAATTGGTGCAGTAAGAATCTTACCAGCAGCTTTGAGTTTGTTGAGTATACCTTTTGCAAAATTCTTTACTGAATTTCCAAGTTTACCGAAAGCACTTCCCAGTCTTTTACCTACACCTTTGAGAGCATCACCTATACCTTTACCAAGTTTGATAATTGGTGATGCTACTTTTCCTAGAAGACCAAAGGCTCCCTTGATAGTCTTACCTAAAAATCCTAGTCCAGCTCTGAGTAACTTACCAGCATTGTTGAACAATGCCAGAGTACCTTTCAACAAAGCAATTATCTTACTACCATGAGTCGTTACCCACTTAAGGAGTGACCCAAAGAAAATCATAGTAAAGAATTTGAGTGGATCAAATCCCTGTGTGGCTTTACCATAAAGGTTACCAGCCATTCCAAGTGCTGCACCACCAGCACCCTCCAACATATTTTCTCTCTGTCTCTTCTTGGCTTTCTCAGCTGCCTTTCGTTCAGCTTTCCTTCTATTCTCGTCAGTCTTTAGTTTAGCTGCTGAAGTTTTCTTCAGAGCGTTTGTCAGACCAATGATACTATCAAGTTGATTGTTGATAGTCTCGTAACTAACCTTAGATGGTTTCCCCACCTCTTCTGGTTTCTGTGGTGGAGTCTCTACTCTATAACTACCAACTATTGGTGTGACTGGAACAATCGCACTACCACCCTCTTCACCTCCTTCGTCTTCACCAGTCGTAGTTAAGGCACCCTCTCTACCTTTACCCTTTCTTTTCTTTTTCTTTCTACCCTTTCCTGTAACAAAACTCTTTGCTTTATCTTTAGCAATCTGTTTGACACCTTGTTTGGCAGCACCCATCACCGCCTGTCTTCCTGCTCCTGCGGCTAAGGCTTTGATTGCTGGTACTAGTGCTGCTACTGCTGGCATTATCCGACGATGTTATAGATGGATTTGATGACGATAAACTCAGTATTACCATGATCTCTTGAAGAGAATGATGGAACCTGTTTTTGTCCAGCTGAGGTTCCACTATTTGGTGGAGCATTTTGCTGTTGACCAGGAGCAGGTAGGACCCCCACACTCCCTGTTCCCTGGAGTGGAGGAGGACCAGGTACTGCCTGAGCTGATGGACTTGATACTGATGCCTTCTTCACAGAGTTATCTGGAGTAGCTGCTCTAGTAGCCGTACTAGCATTTACAGGAGAAACCTCACTCGAATCACCACCACTTCCACCCAATGCAACTTTAATCGTCTGTGGATTTACTTTCTTATATGTTTCTAAAAATTCTTGTTCGGCTTTCGTTCCCGCTACACCACCAAGTTCTACACCAATACATCCAAGAGTTCCATTACTTCCAATATCATTGTGAAGCATGAGACCACTACGACTACCAATAGACCCACTACCATTATTAACATATGTACTCCAATGCCCAATACCAGGTAAACCTGGATAAGCACCATGTTGTTGGAATCCAGTTAAACTATATGTGCCATCAGGCATCGGAGCATTTCTTGTGGTTGATCTTTTACTTTGTGGTACACTCATCCCAGCGTATGTACCACTGATAGCACTATAGGTCTTACCTACTTGTTTACCAGCAGCATCCTTCAGTTTCAAAGTTCCCTCAACAGTATTACCTGTCCCTGACACTTCAACCATTCCACCACCTGAGAAACCTTTGATAGAACCCCTGGTTGGGATGTTGGTTCCACCAGCTTCCTTGTTCATAGCCAGAAGATTATTCGCACCATAGGTTTGAACTGCTTTCTTACTCATTACAATCTCACCTGGTTGAGCTGCAATCAGTTGAGTATCAGGTCCCATACCTGTGATGGTTTGACCAGAACTACTGGTGATAGAACCACCACCCTCATATCTAAAGTTGGAGACGTTGATAGATGATGAAGATAATATATTAGAAGATGATGTATTTGTATTAGTCGATGATGTTGATGAGTTGGTTACAGAACCACCACCACTGTAACCAAGAGTAGTATTAGTTACAGAATCACCACCTAAGAAATTAGATGTGTTATCAGTTACAGAACCACCACCACTGTAACCAAAATTTGTATTGGTCACGGATCCACCACCAACAAATCCAGTTATTGGTGATAAGAAATTGTAAATTGGTTTGACTTCTCCACCACCTTTGAATCCACTCACCCTAGGTGAGACAGACATACTACCACCTTTCCATCCACCAACACCACCTAGGTTGATGTTGGTAACTTGACCACCTTCTTTGTATCCACCAACGTTTTGATTGATGACTTGACCACCTTCAGTGTATCCACCAACCTCTTGTTTCACATTATAGGTTGGTCCCTGATTGACAACGAGTCCACCACCCTTCATACCTTGAACGGGTGGTGCCTTTTCTTCTGATGATGATTCTTCCTTTGGTTCAAATAGAGGTATCTTTGGTATCTGTGGTACTTGAGCTTCTGGTATCTTGGGTAGTTTTATTTTATCTTCCTCTTCCTGTTCCCCAAACAATCCAAAAATACCATTAATAGCATTCTCAAGATTTGTAATACCACCATTCATGAAACCAATCATACTGTTGATAGGATCAATGATGCCTCCAAACATCATATTGAGAATATTATTGATCATTCCGATAAATCCATTTATAAAATTAATAAATGGATTGAAGATCATCATTGGGTTGTCAATGAACTCAATGAGTTTCTTTACAGCATTGCCTAAGAAAATCATGACAAAGAACTTGATGATCTCCATCAATAAATTCTTTGCAGGTTTAGTGACCTTCTCAGTTATAGAAGATCCAATACCCTTAAGACCTTTCTCTAACTTACTCTCTTGTTTTCTCTTCTTTTGTTTTTCTCCTTGAATTCTATCAGCACTTGCTTCTTTCTTTTCACCAGCAAGTTCCTTGGCGTCCATGTCTAACATGTCACCAAGATTCTTCTCAATCTCCGCTAACCTATCTGAGATACCACCCAGAAACTTCTCTATTCCACCAATCTTATCTTCTTTCTCTTCTTCTGATTGAACTTCAGGTTCTTGTTTAACTTCTGCAGTTCCTGGCAGAGCAATCAAAGCCTCTTTAGGTTGTGACTGCTCTTCAGTCTCCTCTGGTTTTACATCATCAACAAAAGACTGAAAATTAATCTTCTGTTTCTTGACCTTAAATCTACCTGTATTTCCTCTTACTCTCTTGAACTCATCAGTCAGTAACTCAGTCTCCTCAGATGACAACTTACTGTCTGTCATCCTACCTTCTATCATCTTCTCCCTGAGAAGAGTCTTGTAGGTTGCATAATCAATATCAACAACGTCTTCCAGACCCAGAAGGGCTAGAATTCTTTCATCAATTTGTTCAGAGACCAGATCTTCTTCTCTCTGATCTGGTACATAAACAGCCAACGCAGACGAGTTGTCTCGTTCAGACTCCCCCCTAATGGAGTTAAGCAGGTCATCAAGCCCTGGGATATTTTGATCATCGGAGTCAGGATTCATCATCGTTGATTGGCTTTTGCTTTTTCTTCTTCTTCTGCAATGTGGTTCTGAAGAAGTGCTACATAAACATCACGCTCCCAAGGCATCATGTTTTCAATCTCAGTCAATGAATATTTATGGTACTGCATCAAAGCAAAATTCAATCTGAAGTATGACTCAAGATTCATGTGAGCCATACCTACGCGAAAAAACTTGACAGTCCTTCCAGTACAACTTCACTTTCAACTTTGGTCTTGGGATTAGTAACTTTCAGTGTATGAGACAACTTGGGCATCGTATCAAAGAACTTCTCAATGTCTTTGAACTGAATGGAATTCATCTGTTCAAGGAATTCCATCACCTCTTTCTTACTGACATCATCAGTAGACCATACCTCTTCTTCACTATAAATTTTATCAACACAACTAGCAATCAACTCAAATGACTGATCAAAGTTTGAATCATTGATGTCAAAGTTGTTCTTAATAAATTGATCCAGAGAGGGATATCTCATCTCCATCATCAACTCATCATTGAGTTTAATTTGTTTGTTATGTTCTGGGTTCTCAGCAACCTTAATGTCATCAATGTCAATCTTCACAGGAATCTGAGTAACACCATCATCAGGTGCAATAATATTAACTTCAACTTCTTCACCAACAGACTTACCACGAATGTTGAGGAACAAGAACTCAATATCAAAGGTAGGGAGGCTCTCTACTTTGACACCTCTTGTAGAAATACAGTTCTTGATGACAGACCTGACAGCATTTGTAATCTCTTTCTGATCTTCAGTCTCAAGTGCAAGGACCAAGAGTTTCTCTTCCTTCACCAGGAAGGGTCTGTACTTGATTGTCTTTTTTGTAGAGGGCAATACCAACTCATATGTTGGTGTGACAATTTTTGGTAAAGGCATAATATCCTATAACGAGGTCAGTGGTTTATTTATTAGGACGCATTAGGTCCTTCTGGGGTGAAGTACTCACCATAATGATTGAGTAGTCCTTTGTCACTTCTGTATCTAACATATCTAGTGTAAGCAAATGATACACTCAGTTTTAATGTCTCACTCTGTGCATAAGAAACTGGCATTGAGATAACATTGAGTGGGAAAGCATCAACAAATTCATATGTCATCTGTGAATCTGTAAGATTCTTCTCAAACTTTGTAACATAGATTGGAGCTCTATATGTCTGAGGATAATTCATTCTATATGTCGCTGCACTACTTCTGTACAGTTCTCTAAGGTCTCCACCATTGGGATTGCTTATATTCATACCACTGATATAATCAACCCAACCCTCAAAGAATTCGATAATCTTATAGTCCTTATCGACATAAAAAGTCATGTCAATCGTAGAGTCAAATGTTCTACGATATGCCATTCTCTCACTGACACCAGTGTAGTTATTGTTTACCTCACTGGTAGCAAATGATGTTCCAGGAAGTGTGGTCTCATGACAAAGCAGTTCAAGATTCTCACCATCATTGTTGTACCTAACTCCCCTGTCTCTTTGGAGAAATGTATCTACCGCTGTTGGTGGTTGAATTTTTACTTGATAGACAGAAGTTTGAGCAAGATTCATTATCTTACTCTTTAATTTTCCAGTACTGAATGAATTTGGAACTGGCCCAGCCATCTATAAATACACTTGACTACTATTACTATGTATGTGAGTTTTGGGAAAAAGTATTAAGTCAAAATTCAAACCATCGAATCCAGACAAGTACATGGGTGATCCCAACAATATTATTTGTCGTTCATCATGGGAGCGTAAGTTCTGTAACTGGTGTGATAAACAACCAAATGTATTGAAGTGGGCGTCTGAAGAATTCAGTATCCCCTATGTATCACCAGCTGATGGTAAAGTCCATAGATATTTTCCTGACTTCTTAGTTGAATTCAAGGAAGCTAATGGTAAAACCAAAAGACAAATCATTGAGGTCAAACCCAAACGACAGACCAAACCTCCTGAAAAGAAGGGAAGAATAACTAAATCATATCTGTATGAGGCAGCCACTTATGAGATCAACATGGCAAAGTGGAAGGCAGTCTCTGAGTTTGCCAAAGACAATGGTATTGAATTCAAAATCATAACAGAAGATGAGTTAGGTATCAAACAGCATGGAAGAGGAACAGGAACAGTATCTAGAAAACGACACCCTAAGAACAGAAGATCTAATTGATGTCTGTGCAGGTCTGACTGATCCTGATGATAAGATGACAGAAGTTCTTGAAAGACTTTCTGAGGTTGAAGTTGTTCCTGATGTAGGTAGATACTATACATTTATCTACAGACCTAAGACCCCTCGTATTCGTTATGATGAGTACCCACTCATCGCTTGTACTGAAGTGAATCAATGGGGTTTCAAAGGTCTAAACTATCACTGGGGATCTTGGAGAAACTACACATGGGAAGAGGTACAAAGTAACCTCCATGTGATTTACCCCAGAGAACTTGAAGACCTGAGGTCTATCGGATATCAAAAATTTGAACTAAATATCTAAAAAGGGATAAATGGCAACAGACTTATCCAACTGGAAACAGAAAAAGGACGATGAAGATATCTACCAGAGAGTAGAGAGGCGTCCTTTTGGTGATGCTGCCAATAATAAAAAACAGACTATCCGTATTGATGGAAATAAAACAAATGGAGACTATACAGTTTCCGCAACTGGTGCAAAGATAGGTGGTCTTGAAGGATTTCCATCTGGTACAGACATTCCAATTTTTAGATATGATGCTACCAATGATCAAATTGTTATTCTGAACAAGAAATATTTTTTCAATATGTTCAGAAGTGATAAATCCAAATCTGATTCTTTCAAAAAATTAAAGAGTCAGACAAAGATAGATATACTTTCCATCGCAAAAGGAACAGCAAATACACAAATAGATCTAAACAATCTTATAAGATTACAAAATCTTAGCTCATATCAGTCAGCCAATAACATTGGCAACCAAGCTCCAAATACAAACTCTGGAGGACCACCAGGAAATCCAACAGCTAATCCTACCACATCCTCTAATGCAAATAGTGGATTGTTTAGTAATCTTTTTGGTGATCCAAATAGAGAATTCACTCTAAGTGTAGTATCTTCCGACACTGTCAATCAAGCTCTCCTACCAGCTGGTGGTCAGTACTTTAGATACCCAGAAGGTAGAATCCCAAACCTTGGATATGACTACATTCAAATAAGTTCCTTTGAATATGTTCCTGGTTTGTCTTTGCCTGCTTCAGGAAGTCCAGCACCAACGGCAGGTTCTTTCGTAAGATCTGGACCAAGAACAACAAGAGCTTCTCAAATCATCACTTCCAAAGTTGGTAACATCATTCAACTTCCAATGACTGGTGGTTTGTCAGAGTCAACAGCTGTGACCTGGAGTGCGGACACCCTAAATGAATTGAACTTGATCGCTGCCAATATTGCATACAGTGCTATCGAAACTTCTAGTGACCCATTCTCTGCTGTTGGAAAAGCTTTCTTAGACGTTCTCAATACTGGTAGAGATTTACTTCAAGGAGCAGGAAGTGCGGAAGTCAAACAGGCTCTGTCAGCTTACTTCGCAGGACAAGCAGCATCCGCTCCTAACTTTGTTCAGAGAGCCACAGGTAAGATCATCAATAATAACTTAGAGTTATTGTTTAATGGTCCTACACTCAGAACTTTTAACTTCCAGTTCAAGTTAAGACCAAGAACTGAAAGTGAATCAGTTCTCTGTAGAAACATTATCAAATCACTGAAGAGAGACTCAGCACCAAAGACAAGTGTAACGAACCTCTTCCTTGAGACACCAAATGTATTCCTGATTGAATACATATATCAGTCAGTTGGTTCTGGTGTTGCTGGTGGTAACCTGGTCACAAACACAGAACACCCTTTCATGAACAAGATTAAACCTTGTGCCCTTACATCAATCAATGTGAACTACACACCTGATGGTTCATACATGACCTATGAAACCAATGGTTCGATGGTTGGTTATGACTTGAATCTCACATTCCAAGAGATTGAACCAATCTATAGAAGTGATCAAGATCAAGAGTACACTAGAGACAACATGGGTTACTAATGGCTAAAACCTACTTCAGATTTGTCCCAGACTTTGACTATGTCAGCAGACTGGAAGGACAAAAAAATATCTCAGAATACACCAGAGTCAAGAACCTTTTCAAAAGAGCAAAGGTTAGAGAAGACTTGTTCAATGATCTGTCGTACTTCACCAAGTATAAGATCGTGGGTAATGATAGACCAGATCAAGTTGCCTTCAAAGTCTATGGATCACAAAACTATGATTGGGTTGTGTTGTTAGCCAATAACATTGTCAATTTCCAATCAGAATGGCCTATGAGTCAGGATTCATTCTACAACTATATGATTAAAAAGTATGGTACAGAAGTCAAATTCTATGAAGATCATCACTATGAAACCAAAGAAGTAAAAGATGGTCTTGGTAGAATTGTTGTTCGTCCTGGTTTAGAAGTTCCTAAAGACTATACCATCAAATACTATGATACTACTAAAGGATCACAACTAGTAGCGACAAACATTACAACAAATATAACAAACTACGACTATGAATCTAAGAAGCAAGATGATCTTAGAAACATCTTCCTGATTAGACCAGAGTTCCTGAACGTAGTCATTGAAAACATCGAAGAGATCATGCCATATAAACCCAATTCATCTCAGTTTGAATCTGATGAATTGGTAGTGGGAGATAACATCAGACTGTATTCATAAAAAAGTAATAGGCATAAAAATACCTGGGAAAAATTTTCCCAGGTAAAATGAAATCAAATGTTGATTTTGTTTTACCCCCTAAGGAGGTTGATGTATGATGCAACAACCAGTAGGGTAAGACATATCTGATTGTATCTCATCATCAGCTATCAGCGAGTTTAGCAAAGTAGGACATGGGATCATCATCGTCATCAGAAGACGAGGAGGGTTCCGTAGTCTTTGATGCCTGGTAAGAGTCTTCAAGCTTCTTCAGAACTTCTTCCTCAGATACTTTCTTCTCTTCTACTGCTGCGTAGTTGTCATACTCAGTCTCTTCCTGAGGAGCTGAACGCTTCTTGGTTCCCAGGACATAGTCCATACGCTTCTTCAGGTCATCATAGGACTTGAATTGATCGGGTGCAACCAGAGCTGCGAGTGAATACTCTTTCTTCCAGATGGCTTCCAGGGCATCATCGTCGTCCAGGAGAGGGGACACACGGTCGAACTCAGAACTATCATAGTTCCAGTAACCAGCAACCTTCTTCAGTTTCAGTTTGAAGTTAGCACCCTGCCAGAAATCGAAAGGATTGATGGGGGTTTCATCTTCAAACTCAGGTT
>BCSF01000295.1_pt1 | contig 20875 bp, 20 predicted proteins | sample 1016431 | NCBI WGS metagenome assembly BCSF01 (sample SAMD00045685;SAMD00045686;SAMD00045687;SAMD00045688;SAMD00045689;SAMD00045690;SAMD00045691;SAMD00045692;SAMD00045684;SAMD00045690;SAMD00045691;SAMD00045692;SAMD00045684;SAMD00045685;SAMD00045686;SAMD00045687;SAMD00045688;SAMD00045689, study...
AAAAGGCAGCTGAAAAGGCAGCCAAGCTGAAGTATCGCGGCATTGCTTACATTTCTCACGCTACTAAATTCTAAGTAGCTGGAGTCAGGCACCTCAGAGTCGGACCTGGCTCCTCTTGGCATTGGCCTCTACGGAGATACCCTTTGCCGTCTAGACGGTGGGATAGACCACACAATATGCAACAAAAATTTTTCCAAACGTTTGGGAGCAAGTAACTTTAACTTTTCTCCTTTTTACAAATGGCTTATCCTGGAAGTTTCCAACAATCGGATGCGTCCGCAACTCTTACCGAGTTGGGTGCATCTAATTTTGGGACGGATCAACGCGCCCTTTATCTCAAGCTTTTCAGCGGCGAGATGTTCAAGGGTTTCCAACAGAATACGATCGCTCGTGACCTTGTGATGAAGCGGACTCTCCGTAACGGAAAGTCTATGCAGTTCATCTACACCGGTCGCACCGGTGCTGAGTACCACACGCCTGGTAACAGCATCCTGGGTAACTCCAACCAGGCACCTCCGGTGGCTGAGAAGACCATCACCGTTGACGACCTGCTGATCAGCTCGGCATTCGTCTACGAGCTGGATGAGGTTCTCGCCCACTACGACCTGCGTAGTGAGATCTCCCGTAAGATTGGTTATGCTCTTGCTGAAAAGTATGACCGTCTGATCTTCCGTGCTATCACCAATGGTGCTCGTAGCCAAAGTCCTGTGACTGCTACTGACTACGAAGAGCCGGGTGGTACTCAGATCCGCGTTGGTTCTAACGCTGAACTGAGCGACGCTTATGATGACGCTGCTCTGGTTGACGCCTTCTACAACGCTGCTGCTGCTCTTGACGAAAAGGGTGTCAGCTCTGAAGGTCGTGTTGCAGTTCTTACCCCTCGTCAGTACTATGAACTGATCCGTGGTATTAACTCCAACGTTCTGATCAACCGTGACGTGCAGGGTGATGCGCTGCAGTCCGGTAAGGGTATCATGTCCATCGCTGGTATCGAGATCTACAAGTCTACCAACATTCCTTTCTTCGGCAACTACGGTACCAAGTTCGGTACCACCGGCGGTACTACCGACACCGGTGTTGCTAGCCCGAACCGGACTGGTGACTTCATCGACACCGCTATGGAGTCTGCCGATAAGGTGGCTTCTGGTTCCTACGGTCCTCAGAACGAGTACGGTGCTTCTACCGAATTCAGCAAGTCCTGCGGTCTCATCTTCCAGCGCGAAGCTGCTGGTTGTGTTGAAGCTATCGGTCCTCAGGTCCAAGTGACCAGTGGCGACACCTCCATCCTGTATCAGGGTGACGTGATCGTCGGTCGCCTGGCTATGGGTGCTGACTACCTGAACCCCTCCGCCTGTGTGGAGCTGTTCGCTGGTGCTGCTTCTGGCGACTCTGCTTTCGCCTGATCTTTAATCTGGTTTATACTGGGGGAGCTTCGGCTCCCCTTTTTTTTACTTTGTGATAGGTAACTATGCCCTTTCCTACTTATGCTGTGTCCACCGAACTGGATGCTGTAAATCAAATACTTAGCACTGTGGGACAGGCTCCTGTCACCACCTTGGATCTTCAGAATCCTGAAGTGGCAATTGTCCTTAACACTTTACGAGAAGTTAACAGACAAGTTCAAGTTGAAGGTTGGACATTTAATGTTGAACGAGAACTTGAATTAAAGCCTGATACTACTACAAACAAAATTGATTACCCATCAAATATGCTTCAAATTGATGCTAACACTAAAAAGCATCGTGATATTGATGTGGTAAAACGGAACAACAAAGTATATGATCGTTTGAATCATACTGATACTTTTACTGATAGTCTGTATGCTGATGTTGTTTGGTACTTTGATTATACTGATGTACCAGCAGCCATCCAAGCTTACATTGCTGCCCGTGCTGCTCGACTGTGTGCTACCAAAATGGTAGGAGATGCTCAGCTGAATCAATTGCTACAAGAGCAAGAAATGCAGACCCGAGCTGCAGCCATTGAATACGACACCAACCAAGGTGATTACTCTATGTTTGGTTTCCAAGATGGAGCGAATTACTACAATAGTTACCAACCTTTCCAAGCATTGATGCGATGAGTACTATTACCCAAAGAATTCCGAATTTCCTGCTTGGCATTTCACAGCAGCCTGATAACCGAAAGTTTCCTGGACAACTTACGGATTCTGTGAATGCTTTCCCTGACTATACTCTGGGTCTTCTAAAGCGTCCTGGCGGTCAATTTAATACTGAGCTTCAAGGCGCTACTCCTGAAGGTAAGTGGTTTTCGATTCTGCGGGACCAACAGGAAAAGTATGTCGCTCAATATGATGATAATGTTTTCCGTATTTGGACCTTAACCTCTGGGGTACTTGGTCCTGCCGGTTCTCCACGAGCTGTTGATATGGGTACTAATACTGGTGTACCCGCTACCTGTAACTTAAATGATACTCTTTCAATTACTAACGCAGGTACAGGTTTAACTGATGGTACATTTGAAGACTTAGCCACGGCTACTACAGGCAGTGGAACAGGTTTGACTGTTGACCTTGAGATTGCTAGCGGTGTTGTCACCACAGTAACCATCAATCAGTATGGCTCTGGTTATGCTGATGGTGATACCATTACAATGGATGATACTGTTACATATCCCAGTGTTGAGTTTTCGTATGAGTTTCAATTAAAAAGTAAACTCAGTATTTATCTTGATGCTGTTGAGACTGTCCAAACTGAGTTAACTGATTTAAACGAAGCACAAGCTGCATATGCTCTAGCTTTGCAAGCAAGGAAATCGACACAAGAGGCTTTATTCGCTGTTAACTATGATTACCATTCGGGTGAGTACCACCAGTATTTAACGTCTGGTATTCTAAAAAATAGTGACGGGGAATACATCGTTAAAAATGATGATGCTGTTATCAGTGTCGGTACAACATTACCAGCTAATTACAGTCTTGGATCTGAAAGAACAGATGAACAGCCTAAGCTAGCTTCAACTGGGTACAGGGTTTTCCAAGCAATTTACACAAATGAACCTACCGATCCTGATACTTTAATTATTGTTAATGCTGGTACTGGTCTAACTGACGGTACTTACGAAGCAGAAGCTACCAGTACTACTGGTCTTGGTCAGGGACTAACTGTTGATCTTGTTGTAGATGGTGGTGTAGTAACCTCAGCTACTATTAACAACCTTGGAACAGAATGGAAAGAACCCCTTCCAGCTAAATACTATGCTGATGGTGATACCATTACTATAACTGATGCTAGTTTTAGTGGTGTAGAGTTGGAGTATCAATCCCCTGTTCAAGAGGCAAAAGCAGCTGTAGATACTGCTCAAACAGCTTATGATACAGCAGTTACAGATAGAGACAACGCTCTAACTGCTTATGAGGCTGAAGTTGCTGATTGTGCTATTACAACTGTCCCAACTAATGCCTATCTTGCTGGTGCAGAGCCTGAGGATATTGAAGTTCTAACTCTCAATGATTATACCTTTGTTCTTAACAAAGCAAAGACTGTCCAACTCAAAACTGATTTAACTGATTCAAAACCTAACGAAGCTTTTGCTGTTATTAAAGTTGTTGGTACTGGACACTATAAAATCCGTCTTGATGGGACAGAGCGTGCTACTTATAACGCTGGTACTGGCGGTGATGTGGATGCTATTATTGGTGACTTGCGTAATGATATTAACGGTCAAACCTTTGACGGTACTACCTACACTGCTACTGTAGTTGGTCCTGGTCTTTACATCAGTGCTGATAACCCGTTTACCATTGAAGTTGTCGGTGCTCCTTCTGAAAATGCCTTTGTTGCTTTTCAAGATACAGTTGCTGATGTCACTGAGCTACCTGTACAAGCTAAAGATGGTTACGTTGTAAAAGTTGTCAACACAGTTGATATTGATGTTGATGACATGTGGGTTAAGTTTGTTGCCGATGGCGGTGCAACCTACGGTCCTGGTGCTTGGGAAGAAACTACTGCTCCTGGCATTAAGTATAAATTTGATGAGCTAACCATGCCTCATCAACTAGTGCGACAAGCCGATGGTTCATTTACCTTCGGTCCTGTTGACTGGGAAGACCGTCTTGTTGGTACTGAGGATCCAAACATTGATCCCAGTTTTATTGGTCAAAAAGTTAATAACATTTTCTTCTATCGTAACCGCCTTGGCTTCCTATCAAACGAAGCTGTAGTTATGAGTAGAGCTGGTGATTACTTTAATTTCTGGGTTACTACCGCTCTTACTGTTACAGATGACGATCCGATTGACATCACGGCTTCATCGGTTAGACCGGTAAACCACCGGTATGTCCGACCTGTTAGCGTCGGTCTTGTTCTGTTTAGCGACAACGAGCAATTCCTGCTTACTACTGATGCTGACATTCTCAGCCCAAGAACAGCTAAGATAAACGAGTTGTCAGGTTATGAGTGTGATCCTGTTGTTCAAGCGGTAAGCCTAGGTACAAGTCTTGGTTTTATTTCTAAGACACCACTGTATTCTAGGTTCTACGAAGTTACTAGAATTAGTAATGACAGTACACCGTCGATGTTTGAGCAGACTAAGATTGTACCTGAACTGATTCCACAAACAATTGACAATCTCATTGCGTCTCCTGCTCTTTCCCTTGTTTCTATGGGAACTACTGGGGATTCAACGGTTTATCAATATCGATTCCTGGATATGGGGAACGACCGTCGAACCTCTTCGTGGTATAAGTGGCAGCTAACAGGTTCTTTGTTGGATCAATTCTTTGATGCTAACCTTTACTACACAGTTACATCGAACAATAATTTTGTTTATGTACAAGCTTTTGACTTGACTCAAGCTAGTGAGCAAGGTTATCTAACTCTACCAACCGGAGAAAAGACTGATGTTTGCCTCGATCTTTGGAACGTTAATCCTTATCGAACCTACAACGCTACTGATGACACAACTCGGATCTTTTTACCGTATGATGAAATCAGCGCTAGTACGTTCTCTGTAGTGGTCCTAGGAGGCTACATAGGGGCTTCCGTTGATACAAGTAGTGCATCCGTTGGCGCAACGCTTTATCCCACCGTACAGGGGACTGCAGGTGCCTATTACGTGGATATTGATGGAGACTATCGTGGGCGAGATCTGATTATTGGTTATGTGTATAACATGGAGATTCAGTTACCTAAATTCTTTGTTACTACATCTGATCAAGCATCCTCTGTTTCTGATTACACGGGTGATCTGATTATTCACCGTATTAAAGTGGCTACCGGTTTAAGTGGTCCTGTTAAATACGAGATTAACATCACAGGTATCCCTGAGTGGAGTAAGACGATTGAGGCTGTTAGTCCCTACAATTACAACTTGAATGACGTGAACCTTTCTCCTAACGCGATTCACAACATTCCTTTGTACCAACGCAACAGTAATTTAACTTTAAAGATTGTTGGTGACACTCCTTTCCCGGTAAGTCTGCTTAGCATGAATTGGGAAGGTAACTATAACACTGGTTTCTATAGACGATCCTAATGACTACATCCACCCGTGGTTTTACCTTTAGACCAGCTACCATTAACGACGTACTAGAACTAACCAGTCAAATGCTACCGAGAGGTTTGCAAGACTTTGAAAGGGTAGGACAACATCCTGTCCTTTCATTAGCTATGTACATACACGAAGATGACTCCTACCTGTTCTACGGACCAGATGGGAGTCTTTTTGGTGCATACGGAGTCAGTGAAGACAATGGTTTTTGGGTTCAAATGACTAATAAGGTTAAGGAGAATCCAAGAACTGCAGTTAGATTCGGTAAAGCGTTAATGGAACATATAAACCGTCCTTATCTTTGGACGACTATTGATATTGAAAATACATCGCTTATTAACTTTGTGAGGTATTTAGGTTTTAAGGTACTACGGGTTTTCCCAGATGGACCTGACAATGTTTACTCTATAGAGATTGTACGATTATGCTAAACTTTGCAAGTGCTGCAACAGGTAGCGGCCTTTCATATGGCGGCGGTGCAGCTACTGATGTTTTTAAAGCAGGTACTAAAGGTTTAACTAGCGGTGGTGGCGGGCTTAGTTTTGGTCAGTTTGCTGGCGGAGCTTTGTCTGTTGCTAATGTTGGCATGTCATTTGCTGATGGTCTAGCTGACAACCCACTTGGCATCGCCAAACAAGCTGCTTCTGTTGGATCCCTGATCCCTGGCGCTGGTATGATCTTTGCTGGTCTTGGCATGGGTCTATCTGCACTTGAAGCTTTCCTTCCAAGCGAAGCAGAACTTAACGTGGGTAAGGAAGCCCGAGCAAATGTTTTCGCCGGATTAGAGCGGGACATCAGGAATCAAGCTAAGCACGACGCTTTTGTTGCCAGACTCGAAACCGTTGCTGAGCAGCTAAAGAATAACCGCCTTGCTGCTGAACGTTCCTACGTTAACACCCAACAGAATCTAAACCAGACCGATGCTGTGTCTGCCTTCCAGCAATCTGGTATGCTTAAACAGCTACTTGAAGTAGCCGGTGCATACGGTGCACGAGAAGTGTACGGTAAAGGCGCTGCACGAATGGCAGATGTTATGAGCTACGGTCAATACGGTATCGCTAACAGGCAACGTATTAAGCAGAAGACTGAGAACCGTATTGCAGCTGTTGAATCTATGAAGTCAACTACGTTGGCTCTTAAAGCTGCTAACGACCGAGCTATGGCTTCTATTGGACCGCCGCCTATTATGGAGATGGGTTATGACATGCCCTACTCTAATGTCGGTGATTCTCCGTTTAAAACCGGTCTTAAGATTGCTAGCGCATCTCTGCCTGCGATTGAAAAAGGCTGGAGTATGACCGCTCCTGGCGGTAGCTTCTTTGGTATTACGAAACCAGAAACAGCACAACAAATGTCAGGTGGGCAAAAAAATAACCCACTTTCCATTTCCTCAGCAACTAGCACTTAAAGATGGCACAACTACCAGAATTTAAATCACAGCAGCTGTTTACTGGTGTCAAAAGAAGTGAAGCTTTTCAGCCAGAAAAGGCTCCCGACTATTCAACTGGCATTGAAGTTCAAGCAGCTAGTCAAGTTAAAAACCTTAATAACCTTCAAGCAAAACTTGATGCAGATGACGCTGTAAAAGTTAACCGCCAAGTTGCAGATTTGGAAGCCTGGTCTAAGCTGGGATCTCCTACTGCTGCAAGGATTGCGGAGTTGACTGCTGCAGCGTGGTTTGACTCTCAAGTTGTCAAAGCTCATGAAGATGCTCAGACACTGGGTAGGCTTCAGAACTATGGTATTACGCCAGAAGAACAAGAACAAGTAGCTTCTTTGGAAGCAGAGAACAGTGATACTAACGCTGTTATCAATGCTAACGCTTACGACCTTGTTAAAAAAGGTGGTACGCTTGGTCAAGTTAACTTTATTAAAAGCATCCCAAGCGGCTCCTGGCGGCGTTATTGGGCTGAGAAAGAATACGCCCGGTTGAAAGGGGAAACCACACAAGAGCGTTGGCAGCAGTATCTGACCGCTAACCGCGACACAGAGTACACTGATCGATTCGGGCAAAAGTTCCGTTTAGGTGAGCTTAGTGCTAGCGACCCTCGCTCAACAGAGAAACTAGGTCTTGTCTTTGATAGTTGGAGTCAAGAGGATCTAGTTAACATCGGTATTAGCCAACAGTTTAATCCGATGAAATCTACGATGCGTCCTTACTATGATAGCAAGGCTGGTCTTCGTAATAAAATTGTCAACCTTCAACAAAAACAAGTTGACTTTGCAACCTCTCAACGGCTACGTGAAGAGACTTTAACTAAGTTTAAAAACAACCTTTCTTCACCTACAGCTTTGGCTGAGACTGTTCAAAGTTACATCGGTTTGACTGTGCCTGATTCTAAAGGCAACCCTACCATGATCACTGATTATGGTCAAGCTTTAACTGCAGTAATGGCAGACCTGGCACTGCTGGGTAAGATGGACGTTAAAGATGGTGGCATCCCTCTTTCCACTCTTAGAAACCTTGCGAACACTCAGATCGCTACTTATGATCCTAAGAAGCAAACTATGGGCAAGTTCCATAAAGAGCGGTTCTGGGGTAAAGAAGGTTTGATGTCTCAGCTTGATGCTATCAATACTCAACGAGTACGGGCATTGAGGGAGGAAGATTTTGTCAACGCCCGTCAAGGGGAAGATGTTGGCATGAACTTCTTGACTCAATGGCGGGAATCTGGTGGCACTACAGAACAGCTTAAAGCCGGTCTTAGTCAGCTGCAACTTGCTTATCCACAATCTAACTTCTCATTTATTCAAAGAGTTGTTACGCAAAACAACAGCCAAGCGAGTGATGAGTATTGGGAAACTCTTTTTCAAGATATGGAAAACGAGGGTACCTTGACTCCCGATGTTGTTTCTAGGTCATCAGCTTCGGCTACTCTTAAGCAGACCTATCACCCCATTTCCATGCAGCAATACCGGGCAAACCTCGGTAAAACAATTCCTGATGCAAACGTGCAATCTACGTTTAGAAGTGAACTAAAAGCTGCTCTTAGTGCAACCGGCCTGCCTTCTACTAAAGGAGACACTGGTGAAAACCTAGCTCTTGCTATGGCAATGCGCCAGTATCGAGCCAACATTGCTTTGCAGATGAAGCAAAACAAGGATAACCCTAATTTTAGGGTCGATCAGCAAGCAGCTATTCAAGGCGTTGTGACTTCTATTAAAACAGGAAGTGAAGGATTCTCAGTAGTTACAAAGGATGAGCTTGATCCTGGTACTACTGCTTTTGGTACTTACTTTAAAGGTTTTGTTCCAAGATCAGTTAACCAACCGCTTGGTCAGTTTAACAGTCAAGTTCAAGTCCCTGTTCCTTCTGAAGAAAACAAAGCTCAACTGTTCACGATTTATCAGGACAATCCAGAGACCATTAAAACTCAAAAGTATTTGTCCTTGCAACAGTTCCGTGACTTAGCATCTGATGTTAGGAACGGTTCACCTGTGCCTAGGATTCCTGCATTGCTGGAACAAATGTACAGTTCAAATCCTCAAGGGTATGAAACGCTTGAAGATTTTGTAAATGAACAGATGGGTTTGTTCTCACAAAACTATAAACTAGCTCCTGGAGTTAAGACCCAACTTAAACAGCAAGTCAATGACGACGCTGTTGTAGACCTTATTAACAAGGCACGTACCAGAACTCAACTGGACTATGCAGCTAGAGCTGCTGATCCGAATAGCCTGATTAATACAGAGCTTTACGGTAACCCAAGGGTTACAGAAGCACTGAAGAAAACGGCTGTCTCTCGACAGACTATCGGTAAAGGGCTAATTGCTAAACCTCTTCTGGAAAGTACCGATAGCCAAACAGTTGGCTTTGATGGTCAGTTTAAAGACGGTAGGTTCCCAGCTTTCTATGACGGTACCATTAAAGACATCGGTCAAGACTTTAGGCGAGACGCACAAGGTAACGTAATCGGCTTTGGTCATTACGTTGTTGTTGAGCATTTTGATGAAGTTAGAGGCGTAGCTTATGATGGTATTTACAGTCATCTAAGTGCTCCGTCTGGTCTTACCCTTGGTCAACGGATTCGTGCAGGTCAAATTGTTGGGCTTCAAGGTAGCTCTGGTAGGACTGTACCTACTGGTACTTCTGTAGCCAGTTTCGACGTACTTGAAGCAGCCCCAAGGGGAAGCAAGAGTATGACTAAGTACCGTTACGGTAAAGAACTTATTCAACGCCTAATGAAAGAATTAGGTTATTGAGGTAACCAATGAATGATGAGCAACAAATTGATTCACTAGATCCCGCATACGATCCTATGCTGGATGCTCCTGTGGATTCTGGTCAAGACCAGCCAACTACTCAAGCCGAAGACGACGAGTATGTCACTCTAAAATCTGGTTTGAGGGTTAAAAAGGAACACCTTCAGTTTTATCCAAATAATCCTAATACCTACATTAAAAAAGAATTTAGGTCTCTTTACACCTCTGGTCTTCCAGCTGGTTACGGTTCAGGTCAACCTGGCAAAAGCCTGCTAGAAGATGTTTCTGCAGGCGCTACAGAAGTCATGAAAAATATCAGCCTTCCTGCTAAAGGTTTGGCTGATTTTGCTGTTGACGCTGTGTCAACTTTGGCTCAACCAGTTGTTGAAAAGACCGGGTTAAGTAGGACTGGTTTAAATCTAGAGAACCTTAATAAGCAGTGGGACGAGCTTACCCGAGAGGACACTACCGAGCGTCAGCAGCTGCGTAAGTTTTTTGCGCTGGCTCTTCCTGGTTTTATTGGTGGTGTAGGTGTTGGTAATTTAGTTAATAAAGCAGGTTTGATGGGTAAAAGTGCATGGGCAGCACGTACTGCTGGTACCATGGGTGTTGAAGCCGGTGTTATGGGTCTCAGCGACCAAAGCCTAGAAGAACCTGCTCTTCAAACCACTTTAAAAAGAATCAAGCAGTCGGTGCCTTGGGCACCTATTCCTGATGCTTTGATCCCTAAGGACGGCGAGTCTACCGAAACACGTAAAGTACGCAACATGCTTGAGTCTGGTGTAACCAGTCTTGCGGCAGATGTTCTAGGCATACTTACTACGATTCCGGGTAAGATGAAATGGTTCCAACCAAAAGACGATGTAGCTAAGGCTTATAAACAGGGTATTGTGGATCGTAGTGACCCTGAAACATTGTCACGTTTGGTTGAAATTGAACAAGCTCTTGCTACCAACCCTAACCAAGCTAATGCTAAAGTCCTTATGGACGAAGCAAAGTCATTGCGTGAGCAGTTGGAATTGACTGGTAAGTCCAGTCGTACCACTAAATCACGGTATGAGCGGACTATCACTGCTAACGAAGAAAGCCGCCGCCTTCAACTTGATGAAGACGCTATTATTAAGCTAGAAGCTGATCCTGCAATTTATGGTCGGTTTGTACCTGAGATTACTCCTGGTCTTGCTAACCCTAATCAAATTGCTCGTCAGACTATCGACCCTGAAGCAGTCGCCAAAAACATGTTAGACACCACTGCTATTAAGCAAGGTCTTTCTACTGGTGACCCGGCTCCTATGCTGTCCACTCCTTTTATGAAGCGTGGACTTGTGCTTGGTAAGTCTCGTGATGCTGTCGCCGGTTTGGCGGAGCATTCGAAGATGGTCGGTGACTTTGATGGTATTGTGGATGGTATCCGCGTTACCAGGCAACAGATGAAAGATGCAGCTTGGGACATCTACGGTGATATTATCCGTGCTGGCTCTAAGCAAGATGTAGCTAAACTGTTTGCTGAGAACCGTGCTGTTCTTCCGCTTGCTAATGATCTTAAGGTTACTTATCTGAACCCTATCCAACAAGAACAGGCTCAAACAGCTTTGGCTGATTTGACTGACTTGTGGTTGGGTCGGGATGTGACCGAGACCAGTGCTAGGGTTATGGATACCCTTGGACGTGAGATTGCATCTGCTGCTGAGGCACAAATCAAATTCCAAGACCTTATTGATGATAACCATGTTCAGGAGATCATCGGTGATAAGCTTGAGTATTTGATGAATGAGGTTGGTATCGGTAAGTTTATTGCCGGTTGGCAGCTTAAGAACCAAGATTGGATTCAGCGTATCCAGAAGTCTTCTAAGCCTGGTGAGCTTGCTGAACTTATTAATGATGAGTTTACTCAAGCACTTAACGCTCGTCATGCCAAGATTAAAAACTTTAGGCAGAACCTAGAGGCTGTCAAAGAGTCTAACCCTGAACTTGCTAAGACATTCTACAAAATGTTTAGCGAAACAGATGGTGACGTTGATACCATTGAGAAACTGTTTGAGTGGGGTGCTGCACAGATTACCCCGTTTGGTATGGTTCTCAGCCCTGAAGCCCTAAATCACAAAATGAACTATTTTGCGAAGGGTGCTTGGGGTGTTATCATGAACAACGTTTTGTCTGTTCGTTCAGCTTTTAACGCTGTTAAAGGTAACGTCTTCTCTGGTTTGTTCCAAGACATCAGTGCCATTATGGGTCATGGTGTTGGAGCACTTGTGAAGCAAGATGGTGAGATTCTTAAGCGTGCACTTTACTACCACACTGTTGATTTCGAAACTCAAATCAAAGCTTTGCGACATGCAGCTAATCGCATGGTCAGAACTCACACTGATTTTGACTTTGCAATGCAAGCTACTCGTAAAGACTTTGTTTTCCAGGAAGCCCGTGATTGGGAAGCCTTGGATGAGATCGCTAAAGAGTGGGAACGTACTGGTCAATACGGTAAATACCGTAACTATCAAGTTGCAAAAGCCAACCGTAACATAGCACGGATGGGCTGGTATCGACTTGGTATGACCGGCATGGCTGGTGTTGACGCTTATACCGATGTGATTCAAGCAACCAAACTAGCCAAAGTAAAGGCTATGAAGGATGTTATTGATGAGCACGGCAAAGCAACGCCTGAGCTGCTTGAGAAAGCTCTGGATAATCATTACAACAACATGTTCGATGAGAACGGGTTGATCACGGATGAAGCGGTTAAATTTGCTTCTGGGGAAATTGCCCTTAACCTTGACGATCCTATCTCTAATTACATTAGCAGAGCTGTTGAGGCAGCTCCCGCCGCTAAGCCGTTGTTTATGTTCCCTAAGACGAACATCAACGACTTTAAATATGCTATGTCTTACACCCCGCTGACCCTTATCCCTGGTTTTAAAAACAAGTACGGTAAGGTGTTGTTGGCTGGATCTGATCCTAATAAGATCCGACAAGCATTGGCAGAACACGGTGTTAACATGGACACCAACCCATATGCTATGGAGATCTTCGAACGTCTCCGCTATGAATATGTTGGGCGGATGACCTTTGGTGGGTCGGTAGCAATTGCTGCTTACCAGTATGCTATGGGTGGTAATATCCGTGGTAACGGTCCTACTAACCCCGCTGAGCGTAAAAAGCTTATGGATAACTATGACTGGAAGCCGAAGACGATTAAAATCGGTAACCGCTGGCATAGTTATGATGGGATCCCGGTGCTTGAACACATCTTGAGTTTGGTAGGCGATGCTGCTTACTACGCTAATGAGATTGGTCCAGAGGCTACGGAAGATACCATTGATAAGCTTGGTTGGAGTATCTCTGCTACTTATTTCCATCAGACTCCGTTGCACGGTGTAGAGCCACTTCTCGCCATGCTTAACGGTGATGATTCTGCGTTGAACCGTTTCAAAGCTAATATGATTCGTATGGCTATCCCACAGTCGGGTAACCTGGCGATGATTAACGATGCTATCACTAGCAGCCAAAAGGCTATCTATAACGACATGATGGGTTACGTCATGAACCGTTTGCCTGGAGCTGCCAGCACTTTGCCTGTAAGGCGTGATCTTTGGACTGGCAAACCTCTTAATGAAGGTGACAACCATCTGCTACGTGCACTTAATGCTACAGGTCTTGTTAAAGTTTCTGATGCAGTAGAGCCTTGGCGTGAGTGGTTGTACAACACTGGTTATGACGGTATCAGCAACATTGTCTATACGTCTGAAGGAAGCCGTCGTTACACCAATGATGAGCAAGATCTGATTGGTGAATACATGGGTGATGCCCAGCTTTGGAAAAAGGTTGATGCTATTAAAGACAACGATTACTTTAATGCACAACTTGATGAGATGCGGGCATTCCGTAAAAGCGGTGCTAGCTATGAAGACATCAAACTGAAAGAGACTGAGCTACCTGTCTATCAATACCTGGATAACATTGTCAATGAAGCTAAGCGAAATGCTGAAATACGAATGGCTCAGGAACGTCCTGACATTTGGCGAGGCATTGAAGGTCAGCAAATGGTTGACAAATTTATGCAGGAAGGTAACATTAAAGGTGCTCAAGATGCAGCTGAGTGGACTGAAAAGTCTGTTAATGAGCTGCGAAGGATCCAACAAATGCGTAAATAATCCACCCATTACCCATTAATTTTTAGCGTAATGGCTACCACAGAAAAACTTTATACTGGGGATAACTCTACTACAGAGTATACCTTTAATTTCCTATATCTTGAAGAAACTGACATCAAGGTTAGTCTTGATGGAGTTGATACAACTGAATACGTTCTTGCCAACGCTACAACTATTAGTTTTGATACTGCTCCTGCTACAGATGTAGCTATCCGTATTTATCGAGATACTGATACTGATAGTATTAAATCAACTTTCTTTCCTGGATCTGCTATCCGTGCCCAGGATTTGAATGATAATTTCCAGCAGTCTAACTACACTGTGCAGGAAATTAAAGATCGCTACCTGGACCGTACTGGCGGAACCATGAGTGGCGATCTTGCCATGGGTGGTAACACGATTAGTGGTGTTGCGGATCCAACGGCAGATCAAGACGCTGCAACTAAAGCTTATGTCGATACTGCTGACGCACTGAAAGTAGCCAAAGCCGGTGACACCATGTCTGGTGCACTGGCTATGGGCAGCAATAAGATCACTGGTCTTGCTGAACCTACGGCTTCTGGTGATGCAGCTACCAAAGGCTACGTTGATGGTGTCACTAATGATGGTGTTTCGCCTGGCGATGCTAATCAGATCCTTCAAACTAACGACGCTGGAGACGGCGTTGAGTGGGTCGATGATGTAGACATCCCTGGGAACCTGAGTGTTAACGGAACTGGCTTTGTGCAGGTTGCATCAGGCACTAGCGCACAGCGCGATGCTTTGACGGCTGCTAACGGTATGTTCCGTTATAACACTGATGATGGTGCCTTTGAAGGTTATGCAGCTGGTGTCTGGGGTGCTATCGGCGGTGGTGGCGGCTTTGAAGTCTCTACTACTCCTCCTGCTGATCCTGATGATGGCGCCACTTATTGGGATAGCGAAGAAGCTAATGCTTACATCTACTACAACGATGGTAGCTCCTCTCAATGGGTTCCTCTTGTCCCGTCTACTCCGCCTAAAAGTGCAGAAGGTGGCGGTACTGATGAAGTATTCTTCCTGAACGACAACGCAGTTACTACTGATTATGAGTTGGCGTCGGGTAAGAACGCCATGTCTGCTGGTCCTATCACTATTAACAGTGGCGTCACCGTTACTGTTCCTTCTGGTCAATCCTGGGTTATTGTTTAATTATGGCTATTACTATTAACGGAACCGGAACGATTACCGGAATTAGTGCAGGTGGTTTGCCTGATAACTGCGTTACAGCAGCTGACCTTGCTACTACGTTGGACCTGAGCGGCAGTACTGTTACGTTGCCGTCTGGTACTGGTGGGAAGATTTTGCAAGTAAAGACGACCCAGTACGATACGGCTACAAGCATTGGTGTTAGCGGAAATACTTGGAAAGAATTACCTTTTTATGTTGAAATTACACCGACAAGTGCTAACAGTCGTTTTATTGTCAGCTATCAATCAGCTGGAGAAAGTAGTATTCATAACCACTGGAACATGGCTAGCGGATTAGGTCGTTCAAACAACAGCGGAAGTGGCTTTGGCTCTATTTCATGGTTTGAACCCGCTAGTTATGGTAGCAGAACTCCAGGTTTGGGTACTTTGTCAATTTCTTATCCCGGCAATGACCAGGCTAGCACTCCTGAGCAACTGATGGTAACCGGATACGTTGATGATCCTGATACTACAGATGTGCTTAGGTACTACGGAGGAATTCAGGGCGATTCTAGCGGTTTCACTTGGTACGTTAATCGAACACAAGATGATGCAAACTCTGATAGTTATCAACGTTTCAAATCATCCATAACAGTTATGGAGGTAGCAGATTAATGGATTGGCACAGAGGAATTAGAGCAGCATATCCAAACGCTCTATTAACTATTTCTGGTGACACACTTGAAGATCTTGTTGTCATTAACCAAGAGACTGGCGAACCGTTTGCGTTCGACCAAGCTCTTGCTGAAGCTGCTTGGAATGAGATTGCAGCCGAAGCTGCTGCTACCCAATATCAACGTGATCGCAAACCGGAATACCCGGATCTTGCCGATCTAGCTGACGCCTTGTACTGGTCGAACCAAGGCGATAACACCAAACTTGACGAGTACTACGCAAAAGTTAGTGCTGTCAAAACTAAGTATCCTAAACCGTAATGACAGCTATTAACTTTCCTGACTCGCCTTCTGATGGCGACACTCATGTCGTAGGCGGCGTTACCTACACTTATAATAACGCTGAAACTAAGTGGAAAACTACTATTAACTCTAATGCGTTCCTTCCTTTGACGGGAGGAACCGTTAATGGTAACATCGCCCTTGATGAGTTGCATCATAGGGGTGACGTAGATACTAACATTACTTTTGGTACTGACGAAATCCAGTTCGACACTGCTGGGTCTGAACGCTTCCGCGTTGGTTCGGCAGGTCAGCTCGGTATTGGTGGTGCAACGTATGGCACCGACGGTCAGGTTTTGACTAGCGGTGGTGCTAGTGCTGCTCCTGCCTGGGAAGATCTTCCTGCAAGTCTGAGCTGGACCGAAACCACTGCGTCTTCGGCTTCTGGCTCGTCGCTTGAATTTACGAGTCTGCCTTCAGACTTCAGAGAACTCCTAATTATTTTTAATAACGTTAGTCCTACTGCTTCTTCTGAACTCGAATATCAGCTGGGAACAGGCACCGGACCTACCTACGCGACTTCTGGATATGCCCAACTCACCGTGAGCACTGGGTCTGGTACAAGTTATGACAACGCAACTACCGCTCACGGTCGATTTAGTGCTACCAACTTTGCAGAGGGTCACTCAGGCTATGGATACCTTCGAATTACAAATCCTACTGGCAATACTTACCTTTGCCACGGTGCTGCGTGGTCAAATGACGCAACGCAGCTGAGGTTTTCGAATACCTCAATAGCACTGAGCGCTACGCTGACAGCAATTAAGTTCTACATGGATGGCGGCGATTTTGATTCAGGCAACTGGAAACTTCTTTACGTCAACTAGGAGGTACTATGAATAAAATTATTGTTAATTGTCAAACAAAAGAAACCACTGTTGTACCTCTTACTGACGAAGAGTTAACTGAGCGTCAAGGAGTTTTGGCTAACGCTGTAAACAATCAACTCAGGTCCTTACGCTTTGAGCGTAACGCACGTCTTGCTGAAACCGACTACCTCGCCCTTGCTGACTCAACTCTTACCGACGAAATGCGTACATATCGCCAAGCACTACGCGACCTACCCGCTAACACTACTGACCCTGCCAACCCTGTTTGGCCAGTTAAACCCGGAGGTGATTCCTGATGGCACTTAGACTTAATGGAAGTAGCTCTGGCTACGTTGAACTGGAAGTACCAGCAGATGCTGGCAGTCATACGCTGACCCTACCTGATGATGGTGGGTCTAGCGGTCAATACCTGCAGACGGATGGTAGTGGCACGTTGAGTTGGCAGACGGTTACTGATACCAACACTCAGATCAACGAAAGCTCTGTTTCTGCAACCACAAGTGGCACGGAAGTCATTATTGACAGCATTCCATCAGATGCCAAGCGCATCATGATTACTTGGCAAGGTTTAAGCTGTACCTCTTCCGACAACCATATTATTCGAATTGGCGATAGCGGTGGAATTGAGACTTCTGGGTATGTAGCTAAAGTTAGGACAGGAGGTAGCACTACTCAGTACACTAATGGTTTTCACATTGGCACTTACGGCAACTCAACCGCTCAAAGGTATGGTCATGCGTTTTTGACGACGCTAGGATCAAACCTATGGGTTTGTACTGGTATTTCAGGACTTGAATATTCAGGTGGCAGTAATGTTGCTGATTGGGGCGGACATAAAACGCTAAGCGGTACCCTGGATCGGGTAAGCATTTCATTGCTAAGCGGAACTTTTGACGCTGGCTCGTTCCGTGTTTCTTGGGAGACTTGATTATGAAAACTATTATTAACGCTATTACTGGCGAAGTTACCACAGTCGAACTTACTGCCGAAGAAATCGCAGAACGCGAAGCCTATGCGAGTGATGTATTACCTGGTGAAATCCGTAAAGGCATTGAAGCCAACCGCGCCTCCGCCTACCGCCTTGAATCCGACCCTCTCTTTTTCAAAGCACAACGCGGTGAAGCTACCACCGACGAATGGACCGCAAAGGTCGCAGAAATCAAAGCACGTTTCCCGTATCCAGATGGAGGTGAAGAATGAGTAGACTTAATGTAGCTAATTTTAGACACCCGGATGGAACGGCTGACAACATCAGCCTGGATGATTCTGGGCAAGTTGGGGTTGGCACTGCGAGTCCTGGTGCACCTCTATCCGTCCAAGCTAATAGCACTGCGGAAGGTATCGAAATCTTAGGAAGAGCGACTGACGATATTAGCGAGTTTGCTTTTTTGGAGAACGACGGAACCACTGAGATCGGTCGGATTCAAGCAAGGACTACAGAGCTTCACTTTAGAGCGCGACAATCTGGGCAAAGTATCGTATTTGCAGCCGGTGGCATAACAGAAAGCGCCAGAATCGACAGCTCCGCTAATCTCAAGTTCAACTCCGGCTACGGCAGTGCTGCTACGGCTTACGGCGTAAGGGCGTGGGTGCAGTTCCAAGGGAGCAACGGCACAATCAACGCCAATGGAAACGTCAGCAGCATTACTCGCAATAGCACCGGCAACTACACGGTGAATTTTGCAACCGCAATGCCTGATGATGATTACGCCGCCGTTTGTTCATCTAAAGGCAGCTGGAATCTGCTGGCAACGCACATTGTTACCACTAGCTCCGTGAATGTACTTGCAGTAAATCAGAGCTTCGCCTACTCTGATCACACGTTTATCTCGCTCGTTATTGTTCGCTAAAAATTATGAGCAAAATTATTTACCAAAACTCAGACGGCGGCTTGAGTGTTGTCTATCCGACTGGTGTACTACCGCTTGAAGATGTTTGTCAAAAGGATGTACCTGCGGGCGTGCCGTATTTGATTGTCGAAGACGATCAGTTCCCGTCTGACCGCACCTTCCAGGATGCTTGGGAAGCTGACTTTAGCAACCCTGACGGCTACGGCATTGGCGCTGATGCTTGGTTTGCACAGCAGGAGGCATCCGAATGATCAACATCAACATGACTAAAGCGCGGGACATCCACCGCGACAAAGTGCGTCAAGCACGAAACCCTAAGCTTGCAGCTAAAGACGTTGAGTTTCAACGTGCCTTAGAAACTGGAGCTGATACTGCTGCGATTGTTGCAGCTAAACAAGCTCTTCGGGATGCTCCTGCTGCGGCTAACATTGAAGCAGCAACTACTCCTGATGAACTTAAAGCATCTTGGGATGCTGAGCTTCTGGGAGACTCACCTTACTAACTTAGAACAATGATTGCACTTATCCGTCCCGTTCTTATGTCGTTCCTTAATAGCGACAAAGTGAAGCGATTGATTGTTGACCTGCTCCGCAAACTGGCTGAGCAATCTGATAACACTGTTGATGACCAAGCCGTTGATTTCATCGAGCGTGGTCTCTTTGGCGGCTGATGGACTTGGGAGCACCACCGGTACTGCCGGTTTTACGGCTCCCAGAGCCACCCATTCTTCCAAAACCTGTGTTGGAGGTTCCACGAGCAACGTTACCATCGTATAAACCGCTCGTTGTTCCTCCTAACGACCTTCGACCACCTCCGGGAGTCAGGGGTACGACACAATCGGACGAAGAAAAGGAAAAGGAGGAGAAGCCTGCACCTAAGCCGGTAACTCCTCCCATTCCTCAACCCCCACCTGTTCCGCAGGTGCGTTACGTCGATATTCCTGGTACAGATCTTACTGTTCCGTTACCGAGTAACGAAATCTTAGCTACGGCTACAACGACAGCTACTGTCTCAGTTGCAGCCACCCTTACAGCTACTGCAGTCTTTAAAAAGACAGTTAGCGTCTTGAAACCAATTATCAAGAAACTGCTAACCAAGAAAAAGAAAAATGCACAAAACGAAGAGCTTCCTGAATGAGTTCTTTAGCGAAATCGTTAAGGCACTTGTGCTCGTGTGGAGTGCTGGTGTTCTAACAGCTTCCTACATGGGAATGCTGCAAAAGATGGATCCCACGTTCGTTGCTAGTTTGCTTAGTGGCACGTTAGCATCGTACGGGATCAGCCGTATGGACACCAAGAAATCTACTTCGGAGCCACCTAAATGAAGAAACTACTTCTACTGTTGCTGTTGGCTTCCCCTGCAGCAGCTCAAACTGTTACCCCACAGTTTACCCAGGGGTCAATGCAATCCACTACTACCACCACACAAACCATCACTGAGACCATTGCAACTGAGGTTTATGGTGGTGCATACTCATCATGGTCTGGAACAAACGTAACCCCAAGTGGGGACATCACCGATTCTTCGACTACTTGGTCGGTAACAACTGCAGGCGAACAGTTTCAACTGGAGACTGTGACACGAGCAGCAGGAATCGTAGAGACAATCGACATCACCCGCGACATCGAAACTACCTCTACTACTACCTCGCTTTCTGTCTTCTCGCAGTAGGACCGGTTAAAGCCGATGAACCACAAGTTAGCAACACAGCAAATCCCATAGCAGCGGCTACAGGTAACGTAACGAATCAGGCTGTTCAGTTCCAGAACAATGGTGCCCCAAGTAGACAACAGTTTACCGGCGGTAACTCGTGTAATGGAACAACAATGACAGTATCTCCATTTTACATGGGTAATGATACGTTGCCACAAGGCTACACCCGCAATAACAATTACGGTATGCAGCTTAATTTCTCCGTACCTTTGGATGGAGGAATGATTGAGCAGTGCAAAGCGATTGCTAAACGTCACGAAGAGAAGCTCCGACTTGACTATGAGTTAGTTCGAGCACTTAAGTGTACAGAGATTATGAAGGCAGGATTCACCTTCCGTCCTGGATCTCGCGTTGAAGTGTTGTGTCACGATATTGTGCCAATTGTATCACTTCAAAAAGAATGATGGAAGCCGCTGTTTCGGCTGTTGTGGCGGTTATCGCCGGTCTTGCAGCAGT
>BCSF01000296.1_pt1 | contig 20863 bp, 21 predicted proteins | sample 1016431 | NCBI WGS metagenome assembly BCSF01 (sample SAMD00045685;SAMD00045686;SAMD00045687;SAMD00045688;SAMD00045689;SAMD00045690;SAMD00045691;SAMD00045692;SAMD00045684;SAMD00045690;SAMD00045691;SAMD00045692;SAMD00045684;SAMD00045685;SAMD00045686;SAMD00045687;SAMD00045688;SAMD00045689, study...
AACGTGTCCATCAGATGCAACTATTATTGTTAAAGCTCTTCAAGCTAGTCATCAAGCTGCATCAAATGTAGATGTTGATGCTTTTTTACAAAAATCTGGCGGATCAGCCGTAGAAATAAGTCATGCTCAATTAAATAAAAGTTTTATAAATTTAGTTAGCTCAAGCTTAAACATGGAAGCTAGTGATGTTTTAAAAATACAAGCAGATACTGCTGATGAAATTACAGGATGTGTCAGCTATGCATTAATAGATCGTTCACAGGAAAATGGCTAGGAAATTTAAGGATTTTGTTGAAAGACCAAAACCTAGGAGACGTCCTAGACGTCACACTAAGAGTCTTAACAAAAATAAAAAAAGATGTTATAAAAAGTACAACCGACAAGGACGTTAATGACAGAAAAACAAAAAACAATAATGGTAAACGGGGAAGAAGTACCAGTTGTACCTGCAAAAGCAGTTGAAGAAGTAAAAAATAAAAGAACAGGCGCAGTCCTGTCTTTTATACCCATCTGACGCTGCCGACGATCTACTAGTGATACAGACACTGTGGCTGAAGATTTACAAATAAATCAAAAAATAACAGTTGCATCTCTTTCAGTTTTTGGTAAAACCAAAACATAATGCAACCAGCAGGCGGTACAGAAATACAACTAGGTTATCTTAAAAAATATGTTAACCAAGGTGTGTATGATTCAGTTCAAATAACTACCTCAATACCTGAAAAAGAACCCTTAGACCCTGTAAAGCCAAATATACTTTGGATAAAAAATTCATATGATCAACCAAATCTAGCTCCTTGGTTTCAAAATAAAGACAACCACTCTAAATATGATTGGTATGTTTTTAATTCACATTGGAGTTTTGAGAAGTATAGATATTTTTTTAAAATACCTGAAGACAAATGCACTGTAATTAAAAATGCTATTGATTACGATGAGCTTGAATTAAAGACAGACTTTACACCAAAGAAGAAAATTAAAATGTGTTATATATCTACTCCGTGGAGAGGTTTAGAAATAGCTTTAGCAGCTATGGATGGTATTAAAGATCCTGACATTACTTTAGATGTATACTCAAGCACAATTATATATGGTAAATCTTTTGAACAACAAAACGATGATCAATACAAACCTTTGTATGAAAAAGCTAAAAACATGTCTAATGTTAATTACATGGGTTATTGCGATCACAAAACTTTAATGACTAAACTAAAAGACTATGATGTAAATTGTTTTCCTAGTATCTGGGAAGAAACATTTTGTATATCAGCTATGGAATCATTAGCTGCAGGTCAAATTTTAATAACCACGGATCTCGGAGCTTTGCCAGAAACTTGTGGTGAGTTTCCTATTTACATACCATATACACAAAATAAACCAAAACTAGCTATTCAACTTGCAGAATGTATTTTACAAACAAAAAAAATGTTATCCCAAGACTTATCTAATGGTCTTAAATTTCTACAAGAATATTATAATAGGTTTTATAATTGGAAATTGATAGGTAGGAATTGGGAAAACTTTTTAAAAGGAACAATAAATGTCAAAAGAAATAAATAAAAACCACTTAATGGTTTGTACGCCTGTGCACTCTGATGTATCAATACATTTTATGAAAGCTTGTTTAGACCTACAAAAAGAATGTATTTTAAATAAAACAAAAATTACTTTTCAGTTAATGAAATCATCACTTGTAACACAGGGAAGAAATCTTTGTGCTTCTGCTTTTTTGAACTCAGATGCTGATCAGATGTTATTTATAGATTCGGATATAGAATTTACGACTAGATCAGTTTATAGATTATTCAAATCAGAACATGAAGTTAGTTTAATACCTTACCCTATGAAACAAAAAACTGATAACAAAATTAGAAATGATTTACAATCAAGACCTGATGACGATATTAATACTATGGGTCATTTGTTTCCAATTGAGTTACCAGACACAAAAAACATAATACCTAAAGACGGATTTATTGAAGTAATTAAGGGACCTACAGGTATGATGATGATTAAAAGATCAGCATTTGAAAAACTTATAAAAAATTACTCAGAATTGGTCATCAAACAAAAAACAATGATGAACGGAGAGCTAGTCGATAGACCTAATTATTATAACTTTTTTGACACTTATTGGAGCCGTAAAGATAAGACTTATATGGGTGAGGACTTTTACTTCTGTAAATTATGGACATCTATAAAAGAGAAAATATATGCTCTTACGGACGAAGAAATTAGCCATATTGGAGAATATAAGTACACAGGTAAAGTCAAGGACGAATTCTATAAAATTGACTGATATTGAAGAATAGCGATATATAAGTTAAAATACCATAATAACTAGTTAAAAATATTATGGATCCATTTACTATAGCATTAGCAACCTTTGGCATACAAAAGCTCAGAGGTAAATCAACAAAAAGATCATTAAGAGATGCCGCCATTGCAGGTGGTATTGGGCAGTTTGCAGGTATGGCTGGAATTGGTAGGGGTATGGGTGCTTTTGCACCACAAGCTTACGGTTCTACATCGATACCTGGGATGACAGGTAACTTTGTAGGTCAAACAACGGGATCGGCTGGTCAACTTATAAACATGCCTTTTTCAGAACAATTAACTTCAAATCCTGTTGGCTCAGGAATTCAAAAATTAATAGGAGATCCTACACAAACAAATAAAGTTACAGGTGATATTATAAAACAAGGATCTGGATTCAGAGGATTAAGTCCAGGGGCACAATTAGGTATAGGTGCCGCGGCAACTACGGCTTTAGCAGGAGATGATGATCCAGCTGAGATGCCTGAGGGTACTAAACCAGAAGATTATAAAGAAGCAAAAGAAAGAGCCGATAAACAATTAGAGGGTATAATAGAAGGTTATGATTACAGTAATTATAAAGATGATGATGCATCTCCTTATGACTATAGTAATGAAAGACTTTATACGTTTAGCAAAGGCGGTATTGCAGAAATAAAAAAATTTAATAAGGGTGGTATAAATTATTTACCCTCTATGACTGATCATGACAAAAGTGATGTTAACAATTATGTAAGAGCTATGGGTTATGTAGAAGATGGTTCAGGAAATGGTGATAAAGACGAAGACACAATGTTAGCCCATTTAGCAGACGGAGAATTCGTATCGAGAGCGGATGCAATTTTAGGAGCAGGTATCATGGAAGGTGCTAATCCTAAAAGTTTTAAGGACATGAGAAAAAAAGGAGCAGCATTCTTTTATGGCCAACAAGCTAAGTTCAAACGAATATTTGATTTATTAGATGAAGCCAAAGAGAAAGCAAATTAAAAAAGAGGTCGGTGTATTATACATCGAACCAAAACAGCTTGACGAGTATTGGTCACTTGTTGAGTTTATGTTGAGAGAAGGTTTGAAGTACGATGGTGATCCCATGAGTATTGATGATCTTAGAGAAGGAATTAAGGACGGAGCCTTTCAATTATTTATGATGTTTGGCTCTGACGATGGTGAGAAGTACAAAGTGTTTGGTGTATTTGTTACTAGAGTAATGGTTTTACCAAACTATAAACAATGTGAAGTTATATTGTTAAAAGGAGACAAAAGAGAATTATGGCAAGACGAGGCTGCAGAAACGATAGAAGACTTTGCAAGATCGGAAGATTGCAAAAAGATAGCGGTACATGCAAGACCTGGTTGGAAAAAATTTTTAGGTACTAAACAATGGCAAGTAAAAAGATATTTATATACAAAGGAGCTAACATAATATGAGTTTTATATTCGGAGGCGGAGGTGGTGGAGGATCCACTTCAGGAACACAAGTTTCAATTGCTAGAGAGGCACCAGAAGTAGAAAGCAGAAAACTCGCTCTCTATGATCAAGCGGCTGAGTTAGCGAAAGATCCTATCGCTGGAGGAATCCCTGCGTTTCAAGTTGCAGGACCATCTGGATTAGAACAAGCAGGATTTTCACAAGCAGGTGTTACTGGTGTTGGTCAACCGGCTACTTCTTTGGGTATTGGATCAGTTTTAGGTTCAATGCAAGGACCAAACATTAATCAATTTTTAAACCCTTATCAATCTTATGTAACAGATGAAATAGCAAGACAAGGGCAAATGGCTTCGAATCAATTATCAGCCTCAGCTATTGGAGCAGGAGCTTTTGGTGGAGCTAGTGAAGGTGTCCAACAAGGAGAGTTTCAAAGAGCAATTCAAGCTAATATTGGTCAATCAATGGCACAAGGTTTTAATACTGCTTTAGGTGCGGCACAACAGCAACAAGGTATACAGCAAGCGGGTGGACAATTACTTGGTGCGTTAGGTGGCCAACAACAAGCAATGCAACAAGCTGACATCTCAAGTTTATTACAAGCTGGTGGAGTACAAAGACAACTTGGACAACAAGCTTTAGATGCACAGAGACAAACTACTTTAGCAAGACAGTATGAACCTTATCAAAGACTAGAATTCTTAAAAGGTATCATGACTAATATGCCAACATCACAATCTGCCGTAACAGCGACCACGGCACCAGGATCTAATCCATTAGCGCAAGCAGCAGGTACAGGAATAGGTGCATATGCTGCTTACAATATGGCGAATAGGAGGTAACTAATGCCTTTACCAGCTTTAGGTTTATTAGGAATGTTAGGTCGAGGCGCAATGGCGGGTTATCGTACAATGCGTGGTATTAGAGCGGCGAGAGCAGCCAAAGGTATCCCTATGGGTTATCAAAGAGCAATTGGTTCTCAAGGTGCTGGATTAGGGTCTGGAACTTCAGGTACAGGATTACAAGGATTAATGGCAAGGGGAGCTAAAAAGTTTCCAGGAGCTACAGGATCAACTGAACTTGGCACAGGTTTATTACTTGGTGGTGAGGGTGTTGGAGATATTATGACAGGAGCTAAAGAAGGAGATATCGGACAAGTAGCATCTGGTATTGGACAATTAGCATTAGGTACACCGTTAGCTTCAAGAGGTTTAAGATTAACAGGTGCACAAAGAACTTTAAAAAAGAAATTTCCTGAAACTGCAAAAGCAATGCAAACAACAGGTAAGGAATTTACAAAAAGAATACCAAAAGGAACTACAGCTGTAGGTCTTGGTGGTATAGGAACAGGTTTTGTTTTAGGGGACAACCCTCCTGCTGAAGAACAAGTATTAGGAGAACCTATTTCATTTACAGTCAGAGATGTTTTAAGAAGTGTTGAACAAGATAAACAAAACGCTGGTAAACCTACAATAATTGATGGACAAGAAGTTATTATTGGTTCTCAAGACTATAAAAAGATTGCACAAGCAAAATTAGACGAAGCTTATAAAAATGAGCAAGCTCAAGGTAGTACACCAGTAGCTACAGTAGATCAAATATCTCAAGTATTTACATTTGATCCTAGTGTAACTGGTGGAGCTAATGTTACTAATGAAGGTGCTCTACCAAAAGTATCTAAAGAAACAGATTTAAATGAAGGTGAGATACAATTTTTAGCTAACAAACTAGAGAAAGATGCCGAAAAGGGAGCGATAATTAAAAAGAAAATGGCAAAAAGTAAAGAAGCAGACGAGTTTAATGCTTTTTACGACAGAATTACAAATCTTACAGGGGGTAATGATCAAACAAGTAATCTTCTTTTGATGAAATTTGCAACAGGTTTGATGTCAGGTAAGACAGCTAAATCAGGTGTAAGAGGTTTTTTAGATGTTGCAGGTCAATCTGGATCTGGTGTTGCAGATACAGCCCTAGCTTTATTTAGTAAGGAACAAGATAGAAGAAAAGATTTAGCAGTTGCATATTTAAAAGCAAAAGAAAAACAAAAACCTGCTGGCATACAAGCAGATAAAGAGAGAAGAACAGTGGTGGTAAGAGATCCAAGTCTACCTTTTGGTGCTAGAACAGTCCAAGTTGGAACTGATAAGAAAACAGGTTTAGATGTTATGTTTGTACCAACTCCAGATGGTTCAGGAACAATGGCTGTTCCGATGAAGTATACAGAATATACTCCAGTCAAAGTTTCAACAGCTAGATTAGATAAAATGCGTAAACAATTATCTAGTATTGAGCAAGGTTATAAATTCACACAAGTAGTTGATTCATTACCAAAAGAAGCATTTGGTTTAACTGCAAAAGGTAAATTAGGTTATGAAAAAGTAACGGGTGCAATTGGAGACGCATTGGAATTAATGGGTATTGGCGATGTGGGGTCTGCAAGTTCGAACGCGGATGCTGAAATAGTAGATTTAATTACTTCAGATAAAATTGATGATGCTGGAAATATTGTAGCGAGTACAGAAGCAGAAAGAAAAGAAACAGAAAAAGTAGTAAATCAATACAGAAAAGAAGTACGATCAATTATGGATGGTGCTAAAACTTCTGATGGTGAGTTAGATAATATTACTAGAGCAAGATTAATTGAAGTAAGGATGAAGTACATTCTTGCTAATGCTAATAAAACTGAAGACAGATTAACAAGAGCGGACGTACAAGATGCTGAACAAGCAACTAAGATTATGGGATTATTTACAGGTGAAAAAGAAGTTAGATCTTCTTATAGAAACTTAGCAAAAGATTTAGAAGCACAGTTTTTAAGATTATCTAAAAACTACGTTGAAGCTGGTGGTAATGAAGAGTTCTTATTAAGCTTTGAACAAATGCCTTATATTAGAAAAATATATGCTGACAGAGCTAATAATGATATCAGAAAAAACATAGCACAAAATCAAGAGCAAATAATTGGAACAATTGAATAATGGCTACATTACAAGAATTACAAAAAAGGTTAGATGAAAAAACATTTGACCCCTCAACGCTTGATGATAACCAAAGAGCTGCAGTTGATTTAGCCTTAGAGTCAGGACAATTAAAAGGGTATAAAAACGTAGCTGAAGTAGAGAAAGAAAGAAACATAGGTGCTAAACTTATTGCTAAAGAAAAAGAAGCAAAAGCTGATCCTTTTAAAACAGCAACTAAAGGTATTTTTCCATTTACAGGAGAGGGTGTCGAAAGATCTGACTTAGAATTAGTTGGAGATGTAGCAGGTAGTGGAGCTGTTTACATAAAAGATATGCCTAAAATAGTTAGCGCGTTTGCTAGAGATCCTTCTGCTAGTTACAATGCAGATAAATTAAGGGCTGCATCAATTAATTTTGATAAATATGAAAAAGCATTAGGAAGATTACCAGTCATAAGAAATTTTAAAATTTTAGGTAATGTCGCTAGATCATTTGGAAGAGTAGTAGACGGCTTTAGAACGGTATCAAAAGCACCATCACAATTATTATTGACTGAAGCTAAGTCACAACTAGCAGGTTCTGCAGGAGCTGGTGCGGGTTCAGTTTTATATGATATGGCCAACGTAGCAACTGACTTTCAAACAGCAGCTAACAATGACTTGGGTGATGTTTCAGATAATGACATTAAAAAACTTCCTTACGCTCAACAGGTGTTAGTTCACTCAGCTGAAGCTATGCGTAATGCGTTATTTTTTAACTTAGCTGGATCATCTTTAGCTCCAATACTTGGCGCTACACTTAGAGGGACTAAAGGTATATTAGGTCTCGGTAAAGAATCAAAAGAATTAGCTGAAGCAGCAAGTAAAAGAAATATTAATTTAAGTGCTTCTACAGTAGCACAAACTGAAAAACTTGGAGGAAGAATTGTTCAAGGTTTTGAAAAAGTATTTGGAGTATTCCCCTTCGCCAACATCTTTGCTAAGAGACAAAGAGCTGCGGTTGAAAAACAATTATTTGAAAGAATGTTAACTGAAGTAATTACTAAAGCTCCATTAGAACAAGTAGGTATGTTGCAATATCAATTTTTACCTGCAATGCAAAAAAACTTTTTAGACTATAATAGAACTATTCAAACTCAATTTAAAATGGTTGACACTATTGCTGAAGGTATGGGTAACCCGAAGTTTATTCCCACTAAATCAGTAAAACAAGTTGATGAAGATCTTATGAAAAGATTTTAATGTACCTTACCTTGACCTTTTGTAGGAAGACAAGAGCTTGGTTATGGTCAAAGAGTTACAGAGTACATTGCGACTAAGATGAAAGAATCAAGTTTTGATGATTCTTTAATAGATGTCATAAATAAACTTAGAGGTATTGATGATCAAATAACCCCAACTGAATACCAAGGGTTAATGAGAACATTGACTGCTAACTTAGCTGTTACAAGAATGAGAGATCCATCACAAATAGCTTATTCTTTAAGAACAGCATTCAAAGAAGATTTTAACAAAGTTGCTAACACAGATAACATTCAAGGCTATTTAGCAAGTGCAAACTTTAAACAACAGTACGACGATTTATTAAACTCAACAGGTAAAGAGGCGGCTGATCAATATGCGGAAAAAGTAACTAAAGGTATGGCTGACTTTGGTGAACAATTAGAATCAGCTAATAGATATTTTAGTACAATTGTTGGTGCTTTTAACAAGCCTACTGCTCGAAAGATAGCTAACACTTCTGCAAACATATTTTCTGTGAAAGGTATGTTAAATAATTTACCAGTTAAAGTGACAGGAGACCAAATGTGGAATAAAGTGTTAAGCCAAGAGTTTGCAAAAGGATCTGCAGACGGTATTAAAGAGCTTAGATATTTATTTGGTGTTAACAACCCTAATTTTAAAGAAGGTGCTGAATTATTTAATAGAGCTAGATCAAGATACATTTGGGATGCTTTTTTAAAATCTTTTGAAAAACAACCTGATCTTGCTGGTAAAACAGTAGCGGATAGATTAGCGGATGCTGAAAGAGTTGGTGCAGTCAATTACAAAAATTATGATGAAATATTTGATGCTGCAGGTACAAAAGAATTAGAACAAGTTACTAGAGTAGATCCTATTATTTCACAAAGATATAAAATAGGTGAAGTAGACGCAAGAGATATTATGATTAAAGCTGGAGAAGCAGGTAACTTTAACATTAAAAAATTTAGAGAAGCTCTTGGTTATACAGATGAAGCAAGTAAAGAAGCATCAATGGCTAAATGGACTGAGATGTTTGGAGGCGGTACTCAAGGTAAAGCCGCCGCTAATGATTTAAGACAAATGATTGATATTTTAGATAAAGAGTACGGAAAATTAATTTCTGACTCACAACAATTTATTATGAGAAGAATTATTTTATCTGGTGGTGCGGCTGGAGCAGCAGGAGCTTTTGTTGCAGGTGGTGGTACACTGGCCGCTGCAATTCCTTTTGCAATGCTTTTAGGTGCTGGTGGTTATATGTTATCAAGTCCACAAGCATTAAAAAGATTATTAGATGTATACACAGATATTGAACGGTTCGATAAGATGGGTAAAACAATGAGTCCAGCTAATATGCCTAAGTCTATGTTTAGATTATTAAACTGGGCAGCGGATGAGGATAAAGACTTCCCTGATGTAGATCCTAAAAAAATTAACTTTGAAGAAGTCACTGATTATTTAATAAATAAAAATATTAAGGTACCTGCTTTTGGTTTTAGTACAAAAGCCATTAACCCAAAATTAAGAAAAGATTTGTTTCCTGAGTTAAGTGTAATAGATAAGAGTTCACAATCTGAAGATATAGCTGGAGTAAACTTTTTAGACGGTGCTGACAAAGGTGGACAAGAAGCTAACGCAATTGTTAACTACATGCCTACGAATGTAAACCAACAACCACCAGCATATCAAGGTTTAGTAGATCCAAAATACACACAGCCAATTCAACCTGTTCAAAATATGCAACCTATAAATTCACAACAGTTTAAAAGTTTATTTCCGAACGATCCATTAGGACAAGCTTTAGCTGAAAGAGGACAACAATAATGGCTAGAAAAAGATCTGCAATAGATAGAATAGATAACCACGAAAAGATATGCAGATTAATGCAAAAACAAACATTTGAGCGAATAGATCGAATGGAAACTAGAATAGCTCGAATGGAAAAATGGATAATTGGTGGCTGTGTCGCTGTAGTTTTAGCTGTACTTTCTAATCATATGTAGTATTAAGTTCGGATGAAAATAATCCGAGAAGAATCAAAATTCACAATTACAGATTACAAATGGGAGAATAAATACTCTTATGGTAATTACTTTCGAGACGACGACCACGGACCACGGACCTACAAAGTAGGCGAGAAAAAAGTACCTTCAGTTACAACCATATTATCTGCTACTCAAGCACCAGAAAAGAAAGCAGGGTTAGATGCCTGGAGAGAAAGAGTGGGTCATCAAGAAGCTCAACGAATCATGAATCAAGCAGCCACTAGAGGTACAGAAATGCATTATGTATTAGAAAATTACATAAATGGCGTAGGATACTTCAATTTATCAAAAGAGGGTGCTCAGGCCAGATTAATGGCTCATCGCTTAATAGAGGACGGCTTAGGCCCTTTAAAGACCATATATGGCAGTGAGGTAAACCTAGCATACGAAGATAAATGGGCTGGATCTACAGATTTAGTAGGGATATTTGATGATAAACCTACGATTATAGACTTTAAACAATCAAATAAACCTAAGAGAGAAGAGTATATTGAAGATTATTACTATCAAATTGCAGCATATAGTTTAGCACATAAAAAGCAACACGGCGAGATCTTGCAAGGGTTCATTGCTATCTGTACTAAAGATCTTTTATTTCAAGGTTTTAAAATGGATCAGTCTAAATTATCAGAATACGAAGATAAATGGTTCAAAAAAGTTGACCAATATTACTCTACTTTATCCACTTCTTAACTTCTTCGCCCAATGTTTGTGCGGATAATTTCATTTTTTTATCTAACGCTGTAACTATAAATTCATCAATAGTGTTTTCTGCCATTAGGTCAATATAAGTTACATTTTCTTCTTGTCCGATTCTGTGTGCTCTGTCTTCTGATTGTTCACGTACTTCCAAATTGTACGAATTAGAGAAGTAAACGACATAACTAGCAGCTGTAAGAGTAAGACCGTAGCCACCGGTGGAAGGATTACCAATAAAATAACGGCAGCTATCATCATCCTGAAACCTTCTAACTGCTTCTTGACGATCAGTTGTTGACACTTCTCCAAAAATCGAAACCACAGATTTATCACCGTATTTCTCCTTCAGTTTACTAATAAGCGTTTTTATGTTTTGTACATAATTGGCCCATATTATAAACTTTCCTTCAGACTCTTCCAATATCCCCATCAATTCTTTTATCTTAGGGCAATCATCAAAAACCTGCACGGTACCATCATCAGAAGTAACAAATCCATTTGCTACCTGGTGTAATCTTAGTATTTCTGTAAGCTTATTTTGGAAACTTACTTCATCCCGATTAATAGTAGCGTAGGCGAATTTTTTTAATCTATTGTATACTTCTGCTTGTTTAATGGTTAACTGTACTCTTCGAGTTGTATATAATTTGTCAGGTAAATCTAAGCAATCTTTCTTTTTAACTCTGTAAGAAAAGGTCTGTAGCTTATCGGTAAGCTCTTCAAGATTAGTATAATACTTTGGAAATAACATCTGTTTACCACCCATCTCAATTTGTTGCATTACTGCATATCTAGCTCTGAAAGTAAAAAAAGATGTAAAGCCTAAAAGATCTGGACTTAGAAATTCACATTGTGTATATAGATCTAATGGAGATTTTGTTATTGGTGATCCCGTTAGTATACGTTTGTACGCTACTAGCTTCCCTAATTTACAAATGTTTCGTGTTCGTTTTGCTGATCGGTTTTTTATTGTGGTGGATTCATCTAGAATCCACATCATCTTCTGACCGTGATACCTAATCAATTCTGAAATTGTTTTAACACCACTCTTATGGCTAAGTGCTTCTACATTAATAAGATGCCAAATAATTTCACCTTTACCATAAACATTTTTATCTTTGTGCACATGTATTTCAGATGAACAATTTGAATGAATTTGTATTTCTTTTATCCAATTACGATAAACTGAATTAGGTGCAACAACCAAGACGTGAGTAATAGCACCAGTAGTATAAAGATAGTTTGCATTATCAATTGCAACTTTTGTTTTACCTGTACCCATCTCCATAAAATAAGCGTAAGCTCCCCACTTGGCACCTTTTTGTAAAGCGGTTCGTTGATGATCGAAGGGTTTAGTTTTGTATTGAAATTTCATTTGTCCCATCAATATATTTTTTTCTTGACGATGTCAAATTATTAGATTACATGGCATCAAGGAGGTCACTATGGACTTAGAACAAATGTCGAAGAATATTACTCTCGACACAACAGCGATGGAAGATATTGCCACTGCCTGTAATAAGTTATTGGACATTCAGAAAGAAGTATCAGCGTTAGAAGATCAATTAAAAAAGAAAAAAGAACAAGAGCTGAAACTTTCTGAACAAGACATACCAAACTTAATGCAGAAAGCTGGTGCAGCTTCTATCAAACTTACCGACGGTACAGCAGTTGAGATCAAACCATATTATGGTGCGAGAATACCTGCGTCTCGAACGGAAGAAGCTTTTGATTGGCTTCGTGAAAATAATTTTGCGGATCTAATTAAAAACAATGTAACATTAACTTTTGGTCGTAATGAAGACAACATGGCGAAATCTCTAGTTGACGATTTACGAAATAAAGGGCATAATGTTAAGCAAGCCGAAAAGGTAGAACCGATGACTCTTAAAGCTTTTGTAAGAGAGCAAATAGAAAAAGGGAAAGACGTTCCTGCCGATTTATTCGGTGTTTATGTAGCAACACGCACAAAGTTAACAACGAAGGAGTAACATGCAACAAGCAAAAAATGCAGCTAAAAATGTAGCTGTTAAAAAAGAAGCGGGTGTTCCAACGCAATTTAATTTGGAAGAGTCAGCAGGACAAGGACAAGAGTTCGTAACTGCTAGGGATACTAAACTCCCTATCTTAAAAATCCTTTATAGCAATTCACCTGTACTTGACGATTCAGATGGCAAGTATATTGAGTCTGCTAAACAAGGAGACATTTACAACGAAACATCTGGAAACCTTTTTAAGGGTAAAGAAGGATTAATCGTTGTACCATGTTTATATATAAACACGTTCAATGAGTGGAAAGACAGAGGCGATAGTCCTGGAAGACCAGTTGGTATCCATATGGATCCATCAATCATGTCTAAAACAACTAGAGGTGATGACGGTAAAGACAGACTAGAGAATGGAAACTATGTAGAAGATACAGGTAACCATTTTGTTTATGTCTTAGATAAAGATTATGCACCAGTTGAGACTGCGCTAATCTCTATGAAATCTACTCAAAAGAAAAAGAGTAAGACCTGGAATTCTATGATGCAGAGTCGTAGATTAAAAGGTAAAAAAGGTTTCTTTACTCCACCGTCTTGGGCTACAGCCTATAGACTAAAGACCACTAAAGAAAGTAACTCACAAAACTCTTGGTACGGTTGGGTCGTCGAATTCGATAGATATCTAGATGATCCAAGTTTGTCGGGTACATTAGAGTCGACAAAGGCGTTTTATGAGTCCGCTAAGAAAAGCGATATCTTTGGTAAGGTAGACTTCGGTAAAGAAGGGTCTGCTGATGCTAAGCAGGTTCAAGATCAAAGTACACCGTTCTAATGCAAAAAGAGCTACTTCAATTATTTGAAGGAGACTCTTCCCAATACTTGTCCATCTCTCTGACGGGAGAGATGGATGAGAGGGGCAAGAGAAAAGCTTCATACCTCACGCTTCAAGAACCAGTCACAGAAGAGCTGTGGAAGGGTCATGTTGAGGGTAAACAACAAATAGGTATAAGACCAGAGAAAGGCGACAAGCTTATATGGTCTTGTATAGATATCGATCCAGCTAACTATAAAGAATATACATCTAAAAAGTATGTAGACATTATTAGAGATTTTGAATTACCCCTTGTGCCTGTTAAGTCTAAGTCAGGTGGATTACATTTATTTATTTTTTTCACTGATTGGGCTGACAAACAAAAAGTTAAAGATAAGTTAGAAGAGATTAACAAAGAATATTTTTTATCTAAAGAAGTATTTCCATTGAACAAAGGTGTAGGTATGCCGTACTTCAATGCAAATGCTGCAGTAGAGTATGCATTTGATGATACCAATACTCCTCTAATGCTTGGTGGTTTTTTAGAACTTGCAGAAAAGAAAAAAATAAAACCAGAAACTTTTTATAAATATAAAGTTACTGAGTACAATGCTGAAACTGATTGGAGAGATTATCCACCATGTGTTCAGAAAGTAATACAAGAAGGTTGGACAGGTGATAGGAACAACATGCTGTTTAATGTTTGTGTTACTGAAATGAAAAAAGCTGAAGGTAACTTAACTGTTAAACAATTAAAAGATGTTGCTTGGGAAAGACAGAAGACAATATTTGCAACACATCCTAAGGGGCCATTAAAAAGAAATGAAAGTGACGGTACTGCTCAATCTGTACACAATAAAGGTTACGAATATTTTTGTCCGCCAAAACATAACTTTGTTGCATCTATCTGTGACAAGGAAACTTGTAAGCTTAGAAAACTAGGCATAGGTGTCCAGGCGCCAGATATTAAAAATGAGTTCACTAACTTAACCTATACAGAAGATTCAAAAGGTATTATTTATGAATGTGATTTCAGAGATAGACATGTTACTTTTAAACCAGAAGATACTAAAGACGAGAAGTCTTGGAGAGTTTGTTTAGCTAAATACAGAATATTTTGGTTGACATTACCAAGACCCAAAAAAGGACCAAGTCCATTTGAGTTATTGATGAAACATTTATTAGAGTCTGCAACAGAGAATACTTCATTTAAATATGAAGATACCAAAGAGGAAGAGAAATACAACACTCTTAAAATATTCTTTGAAAGCACGATTGAACAAGATGACTTTACTAAACTCAAGGATGGTTACACAGTATTAGATAGTAAAGATAACATTTGTTACTTCAAACGTGGTACATTGGCTGATTTTTTAGATAAAAGGAAGACACCGTTTAAAAGTGTTAATGCAGCTGTAAAATTGTTAGAATGTAAAAAGCATGATTTCTTTGAGGGTGAACGTAATGTATGGTATGTAGAAATGCCTGAGTTTGTTAACCACCAAAAGATAAAACCAAGAAACCAACAAGAACAACTTAGTGAGATGGATGATGAGTACAACAGCAAATTTAGGGCTCCAGAAACAAAAACAGATACCCCACAAAACAATTACGATCTTCGGTCCGCCCGGTACAGGTAAGACTTGGACTTTGATTGAGAGAGTTGTTAAAAGATATTTAAAACAAGGTGTGGATCCAGAGAAGATTGCGTTTATATCATTTACTAACAAAGCTGTTGATACAGCTAAGGTAAGAGCGTTAGAAGCTTTTCCTCACCTGGACAGTAAATCATTTTCAAGGTTTAGAACTTTACACTCCTACTGCAGAAGATATTTTGAAGAAGAAATATTTGATACTAAAGACTGTATGATTGATTATGCTTTGACTAATAACTTTGTAAAAAGATCAGACAATAGATTGTCACAAGATAACTTTACATATTCTGACTGGTCGCTAGGTATTTATGATAAAGCTAGAAATTTATTAGAAGATCCTGTTCTAGTTTATAAAAGAGAATCACAAAAGAAAGATAACTTAGATGTGTATACTAGAAAGATAAGTACTTACGAACATTATAAAACTGCAGGAGGGGAGAGATCCTTTTTAGACTTTACGGATATGATTGAAAGAGCTTTGCATGAGGTAGAGTTTCCGCAGCTTGATGTTTTAATTTTAGATGAAGCTCAAGATTTTACTCCTTTACAATGGTCTTTAATTTATAAGATGTCAGACAATGTAAAAAGAATTTATCTTGCTGGAGATGATGACCAGGCAATCTACCAATGGAATGGTGCTGACACGAAATACTTTACTAAATTCTTTCCAGGACGAAAGGTAGTATTGAGAAAGACTAGACGGTTCGGCCAAGCAATCCATCAATTCTCACAAATAGTTCGAAAAGGAATACTAGATAGTGTAGACAAAACATTTGAACCATTAGTCAAAGAAGGTTTAGTTAAAAGATATTTAAGTTTTAAGGAAATACCGTTTGAGAAAGATAAAGGTAAATGGTTTTTACTTGGACGAATACATACAACGGTTAATGAATTAAAAGCATTAGCCAAAGATGCAGGTATATATTTTGCAGATAACAAAGGTCAGAAGTCTTTTGACATGAATCAATGGCAAGCTATTAAAGCCTGGACAGCTATATCAAATGGTAAAGAGATAATGAAAAAAGAAGCTGAGGCTATGTTTAAATATATTAGAGAAGTAACTGATTCTGATTACAGGCCTTCTAAGTTTTGGACAAGGGAACCAGGATACACGGGATATGATTTTACTACACTTAAAGAATGGTGTGGGTTAGATCTACCTGATGAAGCACAAAAGAAAGCTTGGTGGTGGATCCTAAGACGTAACTTTAAACCAAGACAGGTAATTTATTTTTTAAGATTATTAAAAAGATACAAACAAGCTAAGTTAGATGAGCCACCTAATGTCATTATAGATACTATACATTCAGTAAAAGGAGATGAAGCTAATCATGTACTTTTATATTCAAAAGCTAACTGGCCATCTAGTTACAGACACAAGGATAAAGATGAGAAATCAAATGAAAAGAAAGTTTGGTATACAGGAGTAACACGAGCAAGAGATAGTTTACATTTATTAAGCACTGATTATAAATATCATTATCCAATTGGAGAAGATTATTTAGTATACGTACAGGGAAACAAATGAATCATTTAGATCTATTTAGTGGTATCGGTGGTTTTAGTTTAGGTTTAGAAAAGGTAGGTTTTAAAACAATAGCCTTTTGTGAAAGAGAAGAATATTGCAGAATGTTGCTGCAAAAACATTGGAAAGGAGTTAAGATATATAATGATATTAAAAAATTGGAAGGGAAAGACATCAAAGAACCCGTCGACATCCTCACAGGTGGTTTCCCCTGCCAGCCGTACAGTGTTGCAGGAAAACAAAAAGGAACTAGTGACGACCGATATCTCTGGCCAGAAATGTTTAGAGTCATTAAAGAAGTCAAACCCACCTTCATTATTGCAGAAAATGTGCGAGGACTTATTAACATCCAAGACGGCATGGTCTTCGAAACAGTGTGCTCTGACTTGGAAAGTGAAGGCTTCGAAATCCAAACGTTTATTATTCCAGCTGCAGGCGTCGGCGCTCCACACAAAAGGGAGAGAGTCTACATTATGGGCTACTCCAAACACAATGGATCACTTACCTCCAAGATCGAAAGAAGGGACAATAAAATTAATGACAGGACAGAGAAAGGGGAGAACACGACCCTCGAACCTGAGAGAACAAGTAGATCCAGAGACGATGAGACTATGGAGAACTCCAGACGCGAATTGCATGAGGGGTCCAGCATCAGAGAAAAGAATGAAGATGAAACTAGAAAAGAAATTACCAATCAGTATCAACGATCAAGTAGCGCATCCAGATCTAATGTGGCCGACTCCGAGAGCAAACAAAGTTTTTCCAAATATAACAGAGAAGAACAGGGAGAAACTAGCAAACAGAAACAAATCAAATTTGGAGGAAGTCGTAGCTGGACATTGCGGGAAACAGACTGGCTCTCTGAACCCGATGTGGGTAGAGTGGCTAATGGGGTACCCGGCAGGGCACACAGACTTAGGGGATTGGGCAATGCTATCATCCCCAAAATCGCGGAAGAAATAGGAAGGTCAATATGGAAAATAACAAAGAACCAAAACTAAGAATACTAAGCCTTGGAGCAGGCGTACAGAGCTCTACAATGGCCTTAATGGCTGATGCTGGAGAGTTCGGTGTGAAACCTGATGCAGCTGTATTTGCCGATACGGGTTGGGAACCTGAACCAGTAATTAAGCACCTTGAGTACCTTAGAAGCGTTCTAAGTTACCCTGTACACATTGTTAAGAAAGGTAATATTCAAGATGACATCCTCACGGCTCTCGCACCAGGCGGTAACCAATTTGCTTCTGCACCTTTCTATACTTTAAATGATCAAGGTAAGAAAGGAATGGGTCGTAGACAATGCACCAGAGAATATAAGATAACTCCGATTGCAAAAAAGATAAGAGAATTATGTGGGCTCAAACCAAGACAAAGGTTTCCAAAAACTGAATATATAGAAGTATGGGTTGGTATATCTACTGATGAAGTTATGCGTATGAAACCGTCAAGATTTTGGTGGCAGAAAAATGTATGGCCACTAATAGATAAAAAAATGTCTAGAGAAGATTGTTTAAAATGGTACGAAGGTAAAGGATTTAAAATACCAGTAAAAAGTGCTTGCATCGGATGTCCTTTTCATGATGACAACTTCTGGATAGATATGCGAGATAATAGACCAAAAGAATTTGCATCTGCTGTAGAATTTGATAAAAAGATGCGTATGCATAATCCTAAAGTAAAAAACTTTGTACACAGACAGTGTGTACCTTTAGATGAAGTTAAATTTAAAAATGATGATGGTCCCGACCTGTTCAATCAAGAATGCGAAGGCCTTTGTGGAGTTTAGTTATGTCAGATAAAGATATGTTTGATGAAGCATTTCCACAAGATAAGCAAATAGGTGGGAATCACTATAAAGAGTTTCACATACAACCTTATGAGTTTATAAGTAAGAATAACTTATCTTTCTTCCAGGGTAACGTTATTAAGTATGTTTGCAGGTATTTATTAAAAAATGGAATAGAAGATCTGGATAAAATTATTCATTACTGTGAATTAGAGAAAAAGAAAATGAAAGACATGGATGGCAAATATAATAAGAAAAGAAATAACAGTAGCAAAGCATAATTTCACATTAGAGGTTTACCCTTTATTAGTTAATTGGGAAATATTTGCGCACGATTATGATGGTTGCTTATATGCGCTAGAGAACAAAGAAAAACTAAACACAATTATAAAACATAAACATATCTACGAACCAAGGAAAAAATGACAGGATTACAATTTACATTTAATTTTAAGAAACATATTTGGTCTTGCCCATCAGAGTATAAAGATCTATCGGGTTATGATGAGATCGCAATTGACCTGGAGACAAGAGATGACGGTATCAACAATAAGTTAGGTGCAGGTTGGGCAACTGGTAATGGCTATGTAATTGGTTTTGCTGTAGCTGTTGAAGGTTGGCAGGGTTACTTTCCTTTTAAACATTTTGGTGGCGGTAATATGATTGAGCCACAAGTCATTCAATACATGAAAGATGTATGTAAGTTACCTGCAAGAAAAATATTTCATAATGCGCAATACGATGTCGGATGGTTAAGACATATGGGTATAAAGATTGAAGGTGAGATAGTAGATACAATGATTACTGCTGCTGTGATTGATGAGAATAGATGGTCTTATAGTTTAAACGCATTAGCTAAAGATTATCTTGGTGAGCTAAAGTCCGAGAATGATTTAAAAGAAGCTGCAAAGGATCACGGTATTGATCCCAAGGGTGAGATGTGGAAGTTACCTGCGGAACATGTTGGGTTCTATGCGGAACAAGATGCACGTCTTACGTACCTGTTATGGCAAAGATTTAAACCAGAAATACATAATCAAAACCTTGAGACTGTATGGAATTTAGAGACTAAACTACTTCCTGTATTATTAGAGATGAGAGAGAAAGGTGTTCGAGTAGATGTAGATAAGGCGCATCAACTAAAAAAAGATTTCCAGGCTCAAGAAAAAGAATTTTTACAAAAAATAAAACAGTTAGTAGGGAAAGACATAGACATATGGGCAGCACGACAAATAGCAGAAGCCTACGATAAACTAGGCATAGATTATCCACGTACTGACAAAACTCATGAGCCATCTTTTACATCTAATTGGTTAGCTAATTCGAAACACGAAATTAGTAAATTTATAGCACAGGCTAGAGAGATCAACAAGTTTCATGGTACATTCCTAGATTCAATTTTAAAATACGAACACAATGGGAGAATACATGGCGAGATCAATCAGCTTAGGTCTGACAGTGGTGGGACTGTCAGCGGCCGTTTGTCTATGGCTAATCCTAATCTTCAACAGCTACCAGCACGTAATAAAGATTTTGGACCAAAAATCCGAGGTCTCTTTTTACCAGAAGCAGGATGTAGATGGGGTAGTTTTGACTACAGTCAGCAAGAACCACGAATGGTAGTTCATTATGCAGCCTCTATAGGCGACGGATACGAAGGTTCTAACGAACTTGTAGAGGCGTATGCTAATTCTGAAACAGACTTTCATCAAACCGTAGCTGATTTAGCAGGAATAGAAAGGAAACAAGCAAAGACGATAGGGCTAGGATTAATGTACGGAATGGGAAAGAATAAGTTGGCCAATTCTCTTGGCTTATCAACAGAAGAAGCGTCAGCGCTAATAGCAAAATATAATAGAAAGGTTCCATTTGTAAAACTATTATCCGATAGATGTATGAAAAAAGCAAACGATGAGGGTGTAATTAGAACAAAAAAAGGTCGTAAGTGTAGATTTGAAATGTGGGAACCAAAAGATTTTGGTATCCATACACCAGAAACATTTGAAAATGCTGTTGCAAAATATGGTAACAACAACATAAAAAGAGCATTTACTTACAAAGCATTAAATAGATTAATACAAGGATCTGCAGCAGATCAAACAAAACAAGCTATTTTAAGCTGTTATGAGGCAGGTTACTTACCTAAAATACAGATCCACGATGAGCTATGCTTTGACATAGAGACAGAAAATGATGTAAAAGTAATAAAAGAAACAATGGAAAAATGTATGGACTTTAAAGTACCAAGTAAAGTTGATGTCGCATTAGGAGATGACTTTGGACAAGCTTCATAAAAATGTAGTTGCAGGTCACGGTGAAGTTATATGGCCATTGTATATGGTCTTTAAGGAAAGACTAGAGATTAAAAAATTTGAAAACATTAAAATAATCCAAAATACACACGAAGAATTT
>BCSF01000297.1_pt1 | contig 20854 bp, 16 predicted proteins | sample 1016431 | NCBI WGS metagenome assembly BCSF01 (sample SAMD00045685;SAMD00045686;SAMD00045687;SAMD00045688;SAMD00045689;SAMD00045690;SAMD00045691;SAMD00045692;SAMD00045684;SAMD00045690;SAMD00045691;SAMD00045692;SAMD00045684;SAMD00045685;SAMD00045686;SAMD00045687;SAMD00045688;SAMD00045689, study...
GGTTGTCGAAGCTATTATAAATGAAACTTTAAAGTTTTATAATCAAACTGGTATAGTAAAAAACAATGTGCTAGGAGATGGTTTTATACAAGACGAAATTGTAACAATACCAAGCGGTGAAGTTGAATATGATTACCAAAAAATAGATATGGCTAAAGTAACTGGATCTACAAGAGATTTTATAGACGCTAAAGCAAGAACATATTTAAAAAGACCATCAGCCGCAAATAATTTATGGAACCATCAATTGCAACAAGGTAGAAACATACCAGGACCAGATGGTAAACCTTTATACCCAGATGGTTTTAAATTAAAATTAGCTGACGGCCAAATAGGAACTACGTTTGATATAGAAACTTCTAGAGTATTTACAGAATCTCTAGCTCAATACATGTATGATATATTACCAGAAGGTAAACAAAGTACTCATAGAAAAATCAAAAAAGAAGAACCCAAAGACGCAGAACTTAGAGCTAGAAGAAAAGAAGCTTTTGAGCTTGCTAGTAAAATAGCTGACGAAAATGCTGCTAAGGCAGTATCTAGTAGAATCAGAAAAACTTTAACAAACAAAGTTGAAGAACACAACTCTAAAAATCCAAAACATAGAACTAATCTTAGAACATTAATTTCTGTGTTTAACAGAGGTGTTGGTGCTTATCGTACAAACCCTGGTTCAGTTCGTGGAAATGTTTCAGGACCTGACCAGTGGGGAGTAGCCAGAGTTAACGGGTTCCTTCATGCATTGAGAACAGGAAGATTTAAGAGAAAGCCTTATGACCAAGATTTACTTCCTTCGTCACACCCACTCTCATCTAAAAAGGGTAATGATGAAATGAAAGCAAGTTTTGTTCGTATAGGTCAATCTGTAAGCTGGTCAATCAATAAGGACCCCGACCCACCTTCAACAGTTCATGGTGTTGTAACAAGTGTAAATTCAGAAGACAAAGAAGCCACCATGATAGTCTGGGCTATTATGGAAGATGGTAGTCATAAAAAGACTGATAGAAAAGTTACTATGCCAATCTCTAAATTGACTGTTATAAAAGATATCACTAAGTAAATACCACACACTTTATAACTATTTGTTATTATTTTTACTATATGCACCTAAATAAATCTGTTAACAGTTTATATAGGAGATGCACTCGTGAGTGAAATTAAAAATATTGACTTAGAATTTAAAGCAGACGGTGAAGGAAAAGTCTCTGCTGTATTCTCAGTCTTCAATACATTAGATAGCGATGGAGATGTAGTTACACCAGAAGCTATCAAGTCAGGATTTAAATCAGGTTCCGTTCCAATGGTATGGGCTCATAAATGGGATATGCCAATCGGTAAAGGTGAAATTGTACAAGATGGCGATAAAGCTACATTTGAAGGTTCATTCTTTATGGATACAGAATCTGGTAAAGAAGCATACAATTTAGTTAAAGCTATGGGAGACCTGCAACAATGGTCTTTTGGTTATAGAGTTAACGATTCAGAAAGAGGTAAATTCAAGAGCGGTGATAAGGATGTTGACGCAAGATACTTAAAAGACCTATCAGTCTACGAAGTGTCTCCTGTTCTAGTAGGTGCTAATCAAGATACATACACAATGGCTATTAAATCTAATAAAGAACTATTAGAAGAAATGGCTTCTGAAAAAGGTGTACTTGGTCACTCTACATTTTATGATAACGAAGAATCAGCAGAGGAAGTTGAAGAAGTCGAAGAAGAAAAATCAGGTTGCGATTGCAACTGTTCAACACCTTTAGCAGATAATGTATCAGACGAAAAAGGTTATGGTCACTGTGATTATGACAAATCAGGCAAATGTGCCAAAGATATGAAAAAGTCTGATGATATAGAGGATTCAGAGAAAGTTTCTAAAACTTTTTCAGATGAAGTCAAAGACGTGCTTGCTGCGTTACATGACTTGATGACACGAACTAACGCCATTGCGATGTTACGTGCCAAAGATGGTAGGAAAATAGGCGTTAAGGCTACTGAAGCACTAAGGGCAGTTCAAGAAGACTTGTCAGATGCATGGACAGAAATTGACCAATTCATCGAACAAGTAGGAACCGAAGGTGCTTTAGAACTTGACTTAGAAGAAGAACAAGCTGAAGCTATTGAAGATGTTGTAGAAGAACCAACAGATTCAGTAGATACTGAAGAAGTAACAGTTGAACCAGAGGATGAAGTAGAGGAATCTGCTGAAGAATCTGATGAAGCTGAAGTTACTGAAGAAGTTCCAGTAGATAACACTGAATCAGTTGAGTCAGAAGACCTTGATGACGAAGTGTGGGCAGAATCTCAAAGACTAATAGCAGATGCTGTAGTTGCTGAGGCTTCTGACGACGAACAAGTATAAGAATATCTAATAGGAGATAATTAACGTGAATAAAGTTAACGAGCTTAAAGAGCAAATCGCTAAATCTCGTGAAGAACTCAAGTCCGTTTTTGAGACTCCAGCTGAAGATGGAAAGTATTCTGCAGACCAAAAAGAAAAAATTAAAAGTCTAAACACAGAACTTTCTGATTCATTAGACGAGCTAAAGATTGAAGAATCAAAAGCTGCTAATGAAAAAGCTATGGAAATTGCAGAAGAAGTTGTTAATGAACTTCCTGTAGTTGAATCAGCTCCAGCTGGTATCAAATCAATCGGTGAGAAATTCACAGATACAGATGCGTACGCACAATATATGAGCAATGGTGTTAAAGGCGTAGATTCTCAAGCAGAATTTAAAACAACTTTAAATACCACAGGTTATCCACCAGAGTCTTTAAGAGCACCTGGAATATTGGAGACAGCTTTAAGAGACCCTAACAGCGTTATTGGATTGTTTGACCAAATTCAAACAGACCAAAATGCTTATGTGTATCTTGAAGAGACAACTTTCACAAACAATGCTGGTGAAATCGCTGAAGCAGGGGATATTTCTTCTGCCAACGAATCAGCACTTGCATTTACAGAAAGAACAGAATCAGTCAGAAAGATTGCTACGTTCTTACCTGTAACTGATGAGTTGTTACAAGATGTTTCTGGTATCCAAGGATACGTGAACTCAAGACTACAAACAATGATGAAATTAAGAATGGACAATCAATTACTTAACGGTAATGGTTCTGCTCCAAACTTAACTGGTGTATTATCAAAATCTGGTATAAACACTTTTGACTACTCTTCATACGGTGGAGAATTGAATAGACTTGGACAAGTTTATCAAGCAATTACAGAAATCAGAAAAGACGCTTTCGTCGAACCTGATGCTGTAATTATGCATCCATCTGACTGGTATCAAGTAGTCACATCTGTAGCTGACATTACAACAACCTCAAGTGGTGCAGCAGCAAAAAATCCATTAATAGTAGCAGCTGGAGGCTTCGGCAACGATGTTACAGCTAAACTATGGGGATTGAATGTTGTTCCGTCATCTGCTATCGCAGAAGGTACCGCATTAGTCGGTAAATTCGGCGGAGGAGATGCAGCACAAATAATCATGAGGAGCGGGGTTGACCTTGCTATTTCTGATAGTCATAGTGACTTCTTTGCGAAGAATCAACTTGCAATCAGATTAACCATGAGAATGGGTTTTGCAATCTACAGACCAACAGCTTTCTGTTCTATTACAAACTTCTAAAGTTTGAAAAGATAGATAGTGTATATAGGGGTTCTTCGGAGCCCCTATATTTTTTGCAATAGATAATACCAAGCAAATTATCTTTATAAGTTAGGATTAATCATTATGTATACAATTCCAGAAAAGAATATCTATAAGCTACCTGATGGAAAGCTATGGGAAGGTGACCCAGTTGATGTGCCATATTCTCAAGCAGACCTAATTGCTAAAGCTGGTAAAGAATACCCTACTGATTGGCTCAAAGAGCAAGGTTGGGGTAAGAAAGCTAAAGCTGAGAAGAAAAAAGCTCCAGCTAAAAAAGCAGCTTCCAAAGAACCAGCTGAAGAAAAAGCAGTTAAAAAATCAGACGTAGAAGATAAATCAGTTAAAAAAGACGTCGAAGACAAATAGGAGGTCTAAATGGCTTTCTCGACAGCAGCTGATGTTGAGTCATATACTCAGATAAATTTTGACTCTAGTATAGAGACGCATTTAACAAACAATTTAATACCATTTGTAGATGCAGCTATTGAACAATATGTTGGATATACACTAACACATGGTACAAAAACAGAAACTTTTACGGGAGACCAAACTAAAGAAATTTTCTTAAGACACTTACCAGTTCATTCAATTACTTCTGTAGTAGAAGATGGTATTACTTTGACAGAAGGTAACGAGAGTGATTTTGTCTTTTACGGTAGTGGTAGATTAAGAAGATTAGGTAAGAGATGGTCTTATGCTAAAGAACAGAACATTGTAGTAACTTATGTATCTGGGTACACAGCATTTAATGGTGGAGTATCAACTGATTTACCAATACAAATAAAAATGGTTTCTTCAAGAGCTGCTGCAAGAATACTAGAAAACACTTTATCAGTATCATCACAACAAGAACCTGGAGAAATATCCGCACAAGGTTCTTCGACTGCTGGTAATTTTAATTTAGCAATGTCAGAAAGAATAGGGGATTATTCAGCAGATTATGGAGTAGGAACTGAAGCACTGTCTTTAGCACCTCTAACCAATGCAGATATGAATTTGCTAGCCCCCTATAGAAAGTCTTATTTTGTATAATGCCAAACAAGGTTACTCCTACCATAGAAGAAGCAAAACAACTCTTTAAAGATAAACCTCATTATAAATTAAAAGACTGGGCTAAGGAGTGGGGTGTCTCAATAGAAAGAGTAAGGCAAATCAAAGAACAAGCAGGTATAGTCCCTATGTCTGAAATAGATACACGTATTGTTAATACAATTGTTCAAAGAATAAAAAATGGTGAATCAACTCTGACCAATAGAGCTTTATATTCTGGACTACCTATTGGATATGACAGATTTAGAAGTTGGATGATAAAAGACCCAAGCATAAAAGAGGAATGTGACTTAGCTAGAGAAGAATACTTGTCATCTGACAAAACTGAAAAAAAATGTTACAAGTGTGAGTTAGTATTAAATGTTAATAATTTTAACAAAAGTCAAAAATATAATGATGGATATAACAGATATTGTAAAGATTGTCAGTCAAAAGTTATTGATGAGACTGAAGATATTAAAAGAAAAACTTGTTTTATGTGTAAGAAATCACTCTCTACTAAAGGCTTTAATAAAAATAGAGCTATGAAAGATGGATATTCTTTGTTTTGTAAGAACTGTCAATCAAAAGAACGTAGAACCAAGAGAAGACTAAATAACATAATCTAATAATGTTGATGCTAGATTTATAGTATGGCAGGCTCATATCCCGAACGTTTATTAATACATAGAGTTACTATTCAAAGAACTACAGGTTCTAATATAGATAGTCGTGGTTTAGATTCAGATATATGGACAGATGCAAGTACTAATATACCTTGTAGGTTAGTGTTTCTTAGTGAGACAGAAAATAGAGATGGTAGGAATACAGTTATTGAAAATTGGACAGGTTACTTTACTGGTACTGTTGACTTAAAAGCTTCTGATAGACTTTATTGGAATTCAGAAAATAAATATTTTGAAATTACCAGTTTAAGAAAAAGTCACAACAGAGTAGGAAGATTATTCTCCGTAACAGCTGATTTAACTTATTTCGAGTAATGGCTAATCAAAGCACCAAAAAAATTGCTAATCAGTTTGGCGAAACTAGAGTAACCACTTCTAAAAAATACGTTTCAGAAGGTCGTAAAGATATTATTATATCTAGTAAGACTGAAGCTACAATGTTTAAAACTCTTAGATATTACAACTGGTCTAAATCCTTTGGAATGAAAACAGATTTTGCTAATAAATTATCTGATGGTACTTATAGTGCTCTTCAAACTTTAAACGATATTTCTGCATTTGTAACTTCTGATAGTCTAATGCGTTCTATTGCTGCTCGTTATGGTTGGGTTGTAGCTGGTAGAGCTTTTGGTAGAGTACAAGGTAAAGTGTTACCGCAAGGTGGTGGTCCTTTTGGTAGGTTTATGCGTGTTAAGGGTGGTCAATTTTCAAGAAAAGTTTTAGGTAATTTTATGAATTATTTTACTTCTACTGAAATGAAGTTTGAAAATGTTGGAAGAACACAAAGGACTATATTAAAAGAATTGCAGGCAGCAGATAGTACTGGTCCTACATGGGCAGGTATGGCACTCTCTGAAGCTATTACAGGAGCACCAGACCCTTTTTCTACACAAGCAAATAAAGTTATGAAAGATGGAAGAATGAGTACTACTGATAAAGCAGCAGGGTTTGCTGATGGTGAAAGAGGTAAAACAGAAGCTTATTTAAGTAAAAGAACTGATGTTTTACAAAAAATGTCTCAATCTGGTATGAGTGCTCCTGAGATGACATACTTAATAAAAGCTATGGAACAAGGTGGAGACCCTGATGATATTATGGGTAAGTATCAAGATTTAAATGAAAGTATTTTTAGTGCTTTAAATAAACATGAAAAGTTTAATAAGAATACTTCAACAGTCAAAACAGGTAGACAGGACATATACGTAAAAGTAGGAAAAGAAAAAAAATATTATCCCCCAGGTGTAAAACCTGACATTACTGGTGCTTATCAATCTACGGAGAAATACTATGAAACAGAAAAACGTAGTTTATTTACTGCAGAAGGTACGGGAGCACACACAGCATTTGATGAAGATGTCACAATGGCTCAACAAGAAAAAGTTTCATCAGTATTATCAGAAGCATTAGGAATTGATTTATACGACGGTCCAATGCAAATCTTTGAAACTTACTTTGGTGGTTCGAGTGTACAGTTAGGTCCAGATGCTTTGAAATATGGTAAAACAACTAAAACAACAAAGATGGAACAATTGTATGACCAAAAAGGTAAGAGAGCAGAAAAAATTGAAGTTGTTACTGGTGGTACTTTAAAAGATAAAACAGGTGAATACAGTCAAATTGATTCACAAATGGACCAACATAATTATAGAACTGTACGTTCATCAAATAATATTAAAGAACATAATTACATAGCATCAAGACCACAAATAGTTAAAGGTTTAAGAATAATGGATGCTAAAAGTATGCATAAGAAAAATCATAAAGGTGGGTTTTTAGTTTATGGTATCGAGTTAGCATCTCATAAAAATATCAGAGATATACAGCAAATAGAATACGGTGGTCCTGCAACTGATAAAGCCAGAGGTTTAACAGCTAGAACTGATAGGTTTGTTTACCCTAGAAGTATGTTTGTTCATAAAGCAGCACAAGCAGCTGCAAATAAACTTGGTATAGAAGCAGACTTAAAATTTTCTAAGAGAAGAGGAGATGTTATGGGCACTCTCCGACAAAGAAGAACAAAAGCTATATCTAATTATCAAAAGGATAAAAACCAAAATAATGCTAAAAACGGTGGATACACATTAATGGTTGACAATAGAGTTAGAGAAATATTAAAAAGAGATTTAAAAGACGCTAGAAAACCAAGAATTAGTGATGGTAACAAAATTAATTTTGGTGACATGAAAGTTTCAGATGAAGTATTTCAAGCAGGTGCATATAACAGATTTATTAAAGGTCAAAACGCAATTGATGTAATGGATTCAAATGGTAATGTTATAAGGAGAAAATTAGACCCATCAGATTATCCACCAGAATTTAAAAATGCTTTTGATACATTAAAAGAAGATTTAAGAAAGAATTTACAACCTATATCAGGAGATATGCCTTTATCAGATGAATATTACTTATCAAGAGCATTTACTAAGTCTGACGCAAGAAGAAGGCAAACTCAAATTTTAAGTGATGATTTAGGAACTAATGAATTTGGTAATAGAAGAAATTTAGACCCAACTCAGTTAAGAAGACAGAATTTTAGGGTTAAGGGTGGTGTATGGAGACCTGAAGATATATTAGACCAAGCATTAGCTGAAACTCAACAAGAATTATTCCCCGAATACATGAGGGCATTAAGTATTGGTCAAAAAGCAATGGAAAAAAGGTTAGCTATAGAAGCTGATGCCAAAATGGCTGCTCTTAAAAAAGAAAAACTTGGGGGTGAAGAACTTAGAAGACGCAAGATTGAAATAGAAAATGAAATTGAAGCTATGTATGAATCAGGATATGCAGTGGTACAAGAAAGAGCTTATGCCCAAGTACTGGGAAATTTAGGTCCAAATCATCCAGTTGTAAGAGAAAAATTAGACAGTATAAATAATCAAATAGAAAGTATTATTAGAGGTTCTGGTAATAGAGGTAGAAGCCTTATGCCTTTTGCTCCTGTAATTATGAAGTCTAAATATATCAAGTATCATAATGCTTTGATGGCTAGTAATCCAGGATTAGCTGATGAATTATTTTCTGAAATAACTAATAATGGAAAAATTAAAATGAGAGCTATTGAAAATCAACTAGGTTTTAAAATGGAGTTAGTTGGTAAATCTGCTTCTGGTAAGCCAATATATAGAAGAGTAAGTCTTGAAGCTACAACATTAGAACCTGTTTCAAGAGAAGATATATTAAATCCACCAGAAAAAATAGATAATTTTAGAGATATAAGAAACATAGAAATATCTGGTAATGCTGGTTTAAATGAAGTCAGAGGTGTTGGTGGTAATGTAAATAAGGGTAAAACAAACTTATTTGGTAATCCTACTTCACAAGATGCGTTAAAAAATATAGGCAAAGTACCAGGTGGATTAGCTAATTCAAAAACAGTTCAAGGAATAATAGGAATAGGTGCTGGAAATAGAAGTAATACTATGAAAAGTTTAAGAGATGGTAATTTCTTAAATAATGCAGATGATATTACTAGTGCTTTTAATGCTGTACAAGAAGATGGACAAGTTCTTAGGGCATACAAAGCTTTAAGAAGTTATGTTAATGTTCATGGTCCTGAACATAAACAGACTGGAAATATTGGTGGTGGTGGAGGAGCTGGTTTTGAAGCTCTACATGATAAAAAAGGAAAAGGTTCTCCTGCTTTTAAAGGTGCAGTTAGAAACTTAGCAGACCAAATATTTTCAAGTGACGATAAATATCTTATGCTACATTTTATTTTGATATTTGAAAACAATGACCATGTTATAAAAGAAATATATGACATATTTGACCCAAACTCAAGTTATGGAATGACAACTAGTGGACAAAGCACTGTAAGAGAAGGTAAATCTGTTGGAGATAGATATTTGACTGTAGGAAGAAATAGAGAAATAAATATAGCTCATATTAATCGTATGAGAGCTGAACTCAAAAATACAAGTCACAGTCTTTTTGGTAACGAAATGCATATGATACAAATTATTAAAGATATGTTTTTTCTTTAAGATATATTAGGATATAAATATGCCAAATACATTAGATACAGGTCAAAAAGCACCACCTGACGCAGAAATTATATTACGTAAATGGGCAATTGGTCAATCTGCTATTACTGATATTGTTGGTAATAATATAGCAACAAGACTACCTCGTGAAGCTAGTTTACCTTTTTTAACTCTTTATAGAGCTGGTGGTCAATTAGTAAATCCAATGTCAGAAGTTCATATGCAAGCAGCTTTAATGCCTATGGATTGCTTTGCTGGTAAATGGGGAGGGTCATCTAATACTGGTACTCCCGATTATGGTAAAGCATATGAGCTTGCAAATGCCGTGATTCAGTCAGCTTTCAACTATAGTAATGGGTATATAACATCTGATGATTCGACTCCTTTAAGAGCGAAGATTTACGGGTTTCAAATTATGCAGATGCCTACCAGAGTAGAAGAAACTGCCACTGGATTGGGTAGGTACTCAATAGCATTGAGTATGATGTACAGGGCGGTATAGGAGATTTTATGTTTGGAAAAGACATTAAAAAAGTCAAAGTTAAACTTAATACTTTGTTCGCAAGTAACAAAGCAAAAGACGTTGTGACTGGCATTATGTTTAGTCAAAACGAATGGGTGGAAATTGAGTCCAAAGACTGGGACAGACTAAAGGAAAAAACTTGGACCCTTGGTGGTAAAAGTTATCCTTTATTAGTCGCAGACGAGGAAGTCGCTGAAGATGAAGACAATGACTCTTCAGATGACTATGTGGGTAGCGACATTGAAGACTTTGCCAAAAATGGCAGTGTCTTGCAAGATACTGAAGTAGAAGAAGAATAATTAGGAGATAATTATGCCAAATACAAATGGTACAATATCTGAAGTTATTGTTGGTACTGGTGTACTTTATGTTGCAGCAATCTCTAACGATGGTAATGCATCTGGAGACTATGTAGCATTCCCAACAGACGACGGAGCTGGAGCATGGTCTGACCCTGCTGCTAGCTGGGTTGACGTTGGGTATTCCGAAGACGGCTGGACTCTTGAAATGGATAAAACATTTGAAGACATTATGGTCGCTGAAGAAATTGACCCAATCGCTACATTTAAGACTGCACAAGAAGTTAGATTAACTGGTGAGCTTGCACAAGCTTCACAAGCTAACTTACAAGTAGCTCTTGGTGGCGGAAGTATAACAACTGGTGACGGTTCAAACGGTTATGCCACAGGGTATAACGCTGTTAAACCACCTGCAACAGATGACTTTGATGAGAAATCATTATTGTTAATTGTTGACGGACCTGCTGGTTCTGATAGACATGTAGAAATTCCACGTGCAGTAAACGTTGGAGCTTTCTCAATGGCTCATCAAAAAGCACCTCAGAAGGTTGTTATAGCAACAGAGTTCAAGGTCCTAAGACCTAAATCTGTAGCACAGTACACAGAATTGTTTAGAATCATTGACAATACAAATGATTCAGACGTATTCGACATTAACTAAGATAGTTAAAATTAAAAAATAATAATGATTACGATTGGAGGTCGGCGTGGCTGACAAAAGATACAAAGACTTCGACGAAGCGTCGAAGGAAGAAGCAAAAGAACCTATTCAGGTTAAATTAAACGGTAATATATATACCTTTCCCCCAGCACTACCTGCTAGAACTGTTTTAGCACAAATGCGTTGGATGGACGAAACAGGAGCAATGCCTACAGCAGCTGTTCCAGAATGGCTTTCATCTATTGTAGGTGAAGAAGTTATGGAAGACATACTTGATGAAGGTGCTACATGGGAACAATTAGAAGAGTTACTTCAATACCTATTAGCAGAATATCAAATAGTTCAAGAAACCGATGCTGAAGTAGACGTTGAACCAGAAGAGGGTGACGAAGACAGCCCAAAATAACTTTCGAGTCCATGGAGATAATCTATCGGTGGGCTCAAGTTGAAGCAGATTTTCAAAGACACTATCTTGTAGAAGACCCAGGTATACTGACATGGAGAAGATTCATGTTGTTACTTGTTAATTTACCTGTAGATTCTTCATCTTTTTACGCACCATTTTTAAATGCTGCACAAGAAGGCACTACATATAAATCAGAGTCAGGTCTTACACCACCTAAGGGATGGTACAGAGCAGAACTTGATAGAATCAAAGGACGTAATAGACCAAGGAAGCAAGTATCAATTGACCAATTTGTAAAGGAGAGCAAAGGACAAGGTAAAAGTAGATAGGATATGGCTAAAGACGCATCGATAAAGGTGATGCTTGAATTTCAAGCAAACAACGCATCACTATCAAAAGCAACTAAAGGTATAGCTAATGAGCTTAGTACCCTTCAGCGTAAAACCGCAACAGTAGCGTCATCCATGACTTCTTTCGTACCAGCATTCGCTGCAGTTGGTGCAGCAGCCTTTTCAGCTTTTTCATTCGCAGGTAGAGCAGCAGTACAATTTCAAGACTCATTTGCAGGTGTTAGAAAAACATTAAATTTCTCAGGTACTGCAGCAAAAAATCAAGAAGAAAACTTTAGAGCTTTAGCTGATTCCTTAGTTGACATATCAAGAACAACACCTATGGCTGCAAATGAACTTGCAAGAATAGGTGAAATTGGTGGTCAGTTAGGTATATCAGCTGGTGCTATTACAAAATTTACAAAAACTATATCACAACTTACTGTAGCAACAACAATGTCAGCAGAGGAAGCTTCCTTTGCTTTGTCAAGACTTGCAGCTATCACTAGACTACCTGAAAGAAATTTAGGTAACTTAGCTTCTGTACTTGTTAGATTAGGTAACGAGTTTGCAGCTACTGAAGGTGAAATAGTAAATACTGCAATGAAGATTGCTTCAGCTTTAGAGCTACTTGAATCACCTACTTCAAATGCAGCAGCAGACTCATTAGCTTTAGCAGCAGCATTAAAACAAGTTGGTCAGCAAACACAAGCTGGTTCTACTGCGGTTGCTAGGTCATTAGACATTATGGCTACTGCTGTACTACAAGGTGGTAGAGAGCTTTCATTATTTGCAAAAGTAGCAGGAATGACATCAGACACGTTTAGGAACCTCGCAGAAGCATCTCCAGCACAAGCTTTCGTAGCTTTCTTAGAAGGATTACAAGCAGTTGGTAATGCTGGTGCAGATACAGTTCAATTATTAGAAGAATTAGGATTAGGTCAGCAAAGAACATTAAGAGCTTTACGTTCTATGGCTTTAGCTTCAGATGATGTTAAAGATGCTTTAAGTTCAGCTAACGAAGAGTTTGCTTTAAATAATGCTTTACAAACAGAAGCAGAAAAAAGATATGAAACAGTTGTTTCTCAATTAGGAATGCTGAGAAATAATATTACAGCTTTAGGTATAGAGACTGGTAATCAATTACTAGAACCACTTAATGAAGTTATTGATGGATTGACAACAATTGCTGGTGGTACAACATCTGATGAGTTAAAAAGAATAGTTGCAGGATTTGCACTTATGGCAACTGGTTTGAATGGAGTAATGGTTGCCAGAAAGAAAATGTTACAACTTAATCAAGTTGCACAAGGTAGTGGACTTATGGGAACTGGTGTCGATGGAAGTATTAGTTTTTTTGGAGATGCTTTACCTGGTCCAAAGGAATTACTACATAGAAGAAGAGCTAGAAAAATTCAAGGTAGAGGTGGTTCAACATTTAATAGAAAAGATTTTCTTGCTCAACAAGCAGGAATGGGAAGACAAACTAGAGGTTTTGAAAACATATTACAAAATGCAGACGTAATGGATGTTGATGTATTTGATGCTCAAGCTAATCAAAATTTGATGGATAAAATAGGTGGATTTACAGACCAAGCACCTGAAGATGTTAGATTTTTAGGAGCTGATGGTACAGAAAAATCATTAAGTGGTGCAGAGCAAAATAGATTGGGATTGTTGCAGTCTATGAATCAAGAAACTGTAAAACAATCTAATGAATTAGTTAAAATACAAGATTTAGAGTCTTCAATAGCAGAATTAAAACAAGAAGCACTAGGTTTTTCTCAAGAAGCAAATATATTAGCAAAAGATGAAGCTGCTACTAAGAGAAAAGACCCAGCTAAAATTAAAGACATATCTGATGGGATAAGTGAAACACTAGCGGATGCAACCAAAGTAGATTTTGGTGACGACCAGGAGGGCTATGAAAAATTAAGACAATCTGCTATTGAGTACAATGTTGCTTTACAAAACCTTGGAGACGCTGAAATTGATTTAGCTAATGCTCAAAATGCTTTAAACACTGCCACATCAGCAGGAGCTGATGACCTTACCAAACTAGAAACTGCTGTAGATAATGCTCAAAATGATGTTGATTCGTTTACAAGAGCAGTAAAAGAAAGTGGTGATGACTTAAAAAGTAATGTTAAAAATTTAGAATCAAGTAGTGGTGCAGTTGATGCTTTAGGAAAAGATTTAAAGGGTTTAGTCGAGGATTATGATGGGGTTGAAAATGCATCAAGTAAAGTAACAGCACAACAAAAAGCTGATGCTGAAAAAGCTCAAGCTTCTCTTGCTGAAACAACTGCAAAAATTAATGAACAAGAACGAGAATTAAAACAACTTCAAGCAACTCAAGCACAAGGTGGTTTCTTAACACAGAGTGCTGGTGCATCTTCTGGAATAATGGGACCAGACCCTGCAAAAACAGATACTGCATTTAGAAGTGTAGGAACAAGCATAAAAACACTTGGTGGAAATATGACTGTATTTGGTAATGAAACCAAAAAAACAGCAGGAGTGTTTAAATCTTTCTTAAGAACATTGTTCATGAGTAGAAAACAACTTCTAGCTAACAGTCAAGCTATTGTGGCGTCTGCTACTAATACAACTGCTATGAAAGTTGCGACTCAAGGTTTAACAAATGCCATGATTGGTCTAAAAGCAGCAACAATATCCTTGCTTGCTTCTCTTGGAGCAATGGTTGCATTTGGTGCAATTATGGGATATCTAATGAAGTTGTGGGAAAATTCCAAAAAAACTGCTGCAGCTATTAGAGAAATTGGTGATGAGATTAAAGGTGTTATAGACCTACAAGATGAATTAGTATTTAGTGATTTACAAAGAGGTTTAATAGAAGATGCTTTAGCAAATGAAATGAAAAAGAGAAGTCCAGACCAAACATTAATTAAGACATTTCAACAACAATTAGCTGATATGGATGAAGGTATTAATCAAGCTAAATTTAATATAGAAGAAAATATGGCAGAAATTGGTAAAGCTTTATTACTTGAAACAACAGAAGATGGTGTAAACGTTGAAGCAAGATTAGAAGGTATAAATAGAGCATTAGGTGATACATTTGATTTGAATGAATTCTTTGTCGAAGTAGGAAAACAGATAACTGATTTTGAAAATGCAACTACTAGAACTTTGTTAAGAACATTACAAAATTTAGAAGAAACCCAAGGTGAAATAGATAGTTTAAGAGCTGGTGGAGCTACAACTGCAACTAGCCCAAGGTTAAAAGAATTAGAAGAAGAGATTAGAGTATTTGATGTACTTAGAGAAATACAAAGACAAACAGGAGATGAATTTGAAGATTTCTTAAAAGGTACTGGAGATGTATTCGGTATGAACTTTCAGGATACTTTCTCAGGTTCAATACTAGGTGGTGAGGGTGCATTATCTGACAATATTTCTGGTAGTTTAGCTGAAAGATTTGGGTTAAGTTTTAAAGAATTAAAAGATGGAAGTGTTGGAGTATTTCAAGCAATAGAAGAAGGCTACACAGATATGTATGGAAATATTGCAAGTGTAGCACAGGAACCAATAGCTGTACTAGCGGCTGATACTTTCCTAGATGCAGATAAAAACCCAGTAGATATGGATAAAGTATTAAATGACTTATCTGCATACATAATTCTTGCAGAAACTCTAAGGTCTCAAGCAACTGGTAAAAAAGCTGCAAGCTTGGCTTCACAAAATTCTACTTTTATACAAATGCAAAATGAAGGCTTAATTAAACAAATGCAATTCTTAAAAGCTAATGGTGTAATTATGCAAGATGTTGACCCTCATAAAAATAGGGCAAGAGCTATTCAAATGGTGGGTAATGCTACTAGAGTTTATCAAAATCAACAAATACAGAAAGCTCAACAAAGTGCTAATGCATTAGGAATACTTGAGTTCCAAATGAGCAAATTTGAAAAAGCTCTTAATGAAAGTCTTCAAAGGTCAGCAGGTACTTTAGCAAGTGTATTTTCAGAAATACCTATAACAGTTAGAAAAGGTGTTGATGAAATGTTAAACGAAATGGTTATAAAAGAAGCTAGACTTAAAAACTTCCAAAATGATATAAAAAGACTTTCAACTATTGCTCCAATGTTAGCCAAAAACTTAGCTGACCAGGGATTAGCTGCTAGACAAATGTTAAGTGATTTATTATCAGACCCAGTTGCAGCATTCTCAATGGAAGCCTCAATGAATAGAATTGCACCTTTCCAAGCTGAACAATTAGGTTTAAGTGAAGAAGAAATTGAAAGAATGCAAGATGCTGGTCTTAGATTAGGTGACTCAGCTTCTGAAGGTATTATTGTAGGTATCCAGAATAGACAAGCTGAATTAGAAAAAGTTTTAATTAGTTCAGTTAAAAATGCGATTGATGCAACAGCATATTACATAAAAGAAGGTTCTCCATCTAAATTGACTATGGAAATGCTTGGTGAACCTATTGGTCAAGGTATCGCATTAGGTATTGCAAATGAAGAAGATGGAATTGCAGGAGAACTTGTTCGTGTTGTAGAGAATGCAATCGAAGAAACAGAAATACTTTTAATGGAAACAAGTGAAGGTATTTCTGAACTTACAAGAGCACTTACAACCATGTTTGCAGTTACAGCTGGTAGAAGAGCATTAACTGCTGCTAATTATGGTGTTCAAAAATCTGAACAAGCTCTTATGGCTACTAGAAGAAAGAACGCTACTTTACAGGAAAGAATCACAAAGAATCAAATAGCTCTTCAAAAAGCAGAACTTGAAGGTAGAAAAAATAATATAACTATGTCTGAAGAAATGAACATTCTTCAACAAAAAGTTGCAATAGATGAAATGAAGAGAACTATGAGTGGTAAGAAAACTGCTTCTGAAAGAAAAGCTATTGCAAATGCTGAAAAAGAATTAGAAGAGTTAAGACTTGCTGCAGAGGCAGGAATTGTAGATGCTTTAGATGTAGAAGTTGCTGAAGAGAAACTTGCTGACTTAAAAGGTACAAACAAATCTATTGAAGAGCAACGTATTGAAATATTACAACTTGCTGAAGCTGAAAAGAAATTACAAGAAACAGAAAAAGAAGCTAGAGAGGTTGACGAACAACTTATTAGTTTAAGAGAAGAAAATATTAAGTTACTTGATGAAGCTGCTAATAAATCATTTGAATTACAAACTGCTTATGACAATTTAGAAGCATCAACTGAAGGAGTATTTAATGCAGAAATGAAGTATGCAGAAGCTAGAGATAAATTTGATAGATTTGTTAAAGCGTCACCTGATTTGTTTAATGCATTAATTGAAGGTTATGGTGGGGTAGGAAGCACTATAGATGGTATTACAACTAAAACTATTAACTTAGTAAATAATACTGAAACTGGTGCTGATAGAGCAGTTCTTGCATTACAAAAAATAGTCACTGAGGCTAATAAAACTGCTGAACATTTAACATCATTAGATTTATTAGCAAATACACGTTTTGAAAGTGCACCAGATGAAGCAATGGATAGAAGAAACACAGTTGGTACTGCAAAAGAATTTTTAGAAATCTTTAGAGGAACTCCTTTGGAAGGATTAATAAATGATTTCAAAGGTATGTCAGCTACAGGTGCTGGTAGAACATCGGCTATGGATAGAACAGTATTCAAAGATATAGATGACTTTATGGCTTCAGAGCAAGCACTTTCAGATGCAAGAGCAGGTAAAGATATTACTTTTAGTGATTTTTCAAGAGCTCTTCAATCTTATTTAGGTGTTGCAACAAATGTTGATACAGCAGGTAATATAAACTTCGCTGAAGAACAATTAGAAGGACTAGGTATTGCTGATACAGCTGGAGTTGCTCAGGCTAAAGGAACTATAGCTAGTAAAACCTTTGGAACAGCTGTATTAGGAGCTAGTGGTGATTATTTGACTAGTGAAATGAATGACTTATCAAGATTGGCACCTAATGAAAGAATAGAATACAACTACTCTATGTCTCAGGCTCAACAAAATAAATTAGGTTTTACTCCTACTACATATGACGTAACAAATATAAATGATTTAGTAGCATTGTTCAATAGAGCTACTGGTAGCAGTCAGACAAGTCCAGAAAAAGTATTGGAATCTTTAGGTGCAAGAGGTCTCCCAGGAGTACTTGGAAAACCTAAAAAAGCAATAACAGAAACGGGTATGGAAATATCAACTTCTCTTGACCATTTACATGTATTTCAAAGAGATAAAAATAAGCAAAATTACAAAGATGAACTTTTAGGTAATGTTTCCAAATTATTAGATACATTAGGAGAGGGTAGATACGAATATCTATTAAAGAGAAAATATGGTGGTGGTATGAAGCCATTTCAAAGAGCACTTGTTGGTGAGTACGGACCAGAAATGGTCACTGCTTTACCTCAAGGTGGATTAAGAGTAACACCTCAAGGTTCTGAAAGAGGTGGTAGTATTAGTATCAATAGTTTGAATGTAAACGTAACGGGAGTACCTACTGACCCTGTACAAGCAAGAAAAGCTGCTGTACAAATACAAACGGCTTTAGTCAAATTAGATAAAGAAGGTGTTTCTGGTACAGGATTGTCGAGGAGATAATGGCACATAAAGTACATATTGGTAGATTATCATTTACATCACCTGGTTCTATAAATTTTGATTCATCTGATGGTGGAAGAAATTTAAGTTTTAGAGGTAAAATTGGTGGTGTAGAAATAACGCTTGACCATATTAAATATATTAGAGATGAATTGGTTTCTATTGCTTCTTATGGATTAACTGTACCATTTAGATACGACGGCGATTCAAGTTATGATGGATATGTTAAAGTTAACTCAAGTTCTGTCAGTACTCAAAGATATCAACGTGGAGGTTTCAACTATAGTGTAGATTTAGAATACTTAGGTCGCTCAGGCGAAGTAGTATTTGAATCAAGGTTTACTGGTGCTTTGCTAGATAATGACCATAGTGTTACAGCTACTACAAATCAATTTCATGCAGGTCCAGGTAATCATTATAACTACTATCATCCTTCAGAACCTACTGATGGTACTAGATTAGCTAATGATGAAACAAGTACTGCTATTGGTGCTTCAACAACTTTAAGATTAAAAACTGATAATAATTTAAGAAACTCTAATGCAACATTTCATGTTGAACCTGAAGATTTTTATAAAGGTGCTTGTCTAATTAAAACAGGTACATACGATAGTGGATTTACTTCTAGCAATAATATACAAACAATGAGTGACACTGCTAATGAAGTCAGGTGTGGTTTATTCTCATCAAACAAACCAACAGCTCTTACTTTAGAAAATGGTTTAATAAAAATACAATTTAGTGCTTCGACTACCCAAGCATTATTTACAAGCTATATCTATGATGTAGCTGATTATCAATCTAGTAAAGACTGGGCATTTAGTAAGGGAAGCCCTACTGGTAGTAACCAACTTGGTTCCGACTGGTTAGGTTGGAGAACTATGCAAATATTAAAAAATCACCCAGAATGTGCAACAGTAAGATGTACTACCTATCTTAATGCTGATAGTAAAGATGGAAGATTAGTAGTAGATTTTACATTGCGTAGAGGTGCTCATCATGTTTCTATTGTTGCGAATCAATATACATCTAGTAGATTTAATTTATCTTTAGCAACAGCTTCAGGAACAAATGCTTCAACAGGTACAGGATATATTTATGACGGTACTTCTAGTCCAGAAGATGGTAATAAATGGTTATTAGGAAGTCCTGATAGTGCAGCTTCATCTGCACAATTTGATTTAGCTAGAGAAATGTTATATAAAACAGGAGCACAAATGAAAGCATACATAGGTTATGAACTTGCACAAGAAAATGGAAGTATAAACACTGCTGATACAAGAGACTCTGTAAGAGACCAGTATTTAGATAATGTTTACGAATATCAAAAATTAGTTAAATCATAATGGCAGTAACAGAAAAATTAATGGCTCAGGGTTCATTTAATTTACAATTAGATTATAACAAATTACCCAACTCAGTTTTAAACTCAATAGATGCTTGGGACCAAATAGTAATAACACCTTCAAGAGTTACAGAAGATGAACTTAATGATGCAGCTATGCTTACATCTTCTGAATATGTTGGTGTAGTAAAATCACTTGGTCTTGGAGATGATTCAGTAGATATAGAAGGTGCTGGATTAGGAACTTATTTAGGAGACGGTGGTAGTCGTGGTATGCCTATTTCTGACCAAGGTGACATATCGAATATGAGAAGTTTTGAAAATAAATCTTTGCAATTTGTTTTAGATAATAAAGATGGAACACCTTATGGAATATTGAGAGATGGTAGAGACGGTGGTCTTAGAAGTATAAGACCTGGCACAATAACAAATCCAACACAAGAAAGCACTGATTTACTTTTAAATTTTGAAGGCATAGATGACAGCGTAACAACTACTGACGCAACCTCAAAAAAACATGATATAAATTTTTATGGTAACGCTCACATAAGCACAGACCAAAATAAATTTGGTTCTACATCTTTAGAATTAGATGGAGATAGAGACTATTTAGAAGTAGACTACTCTTATCACTTTCAATTTGAAGCTGAAGACTTTACTGTTGAGTGGTGGGAGTATAGGGTTGCGTGATAAGTTATGCCACAATTTGATTTAGCAAATGCAAATGTAAGCTCTAGTGGTTTTACAAAAATTAAAAACAGAATAGGTTTTGTTCCCTTTGTTTATGACACAGGATATCCAAATTTAGGTAGCTACATTGATAACGACCCTATACCTTCTGGTTCATCAATATATGCAGAAAGTGTAGGTGGTAGAGTACCATTTGACCCTGACTTTCATAATGGTGTTAGAGGTAATTTAGTTGTAGGATATGGACACACATATAGAAATGAAGGAGCACAATGGAGAGGTTCTGATGCTCTTTTTTATGATTTTTATTCAGTAAAAGAAAACGCTAACGATTCAAATTCGACATCATTTACTATAAACAGTGTAGATTATGCGTTTCCAATACAAAAAGGAGATGTATTTGCTACAACTGATGATGGTGGTAAATACTTAGATGCTTCTAATAATGTAATAACAAAAGGTATAAGAATCAAATATATTGGTGATGATACTTCAACTACTAATCAAAGGTTCTCAGAATCAATAGCAAGTACTCTATTAAGCGAAGATTTAATTGGTTATAAGCTGGTCTCTTATACACATCTCCGAGCCCACGAGACAGGCAGAAATCTCGTATGCCGTCTTCTGCTTGAAAAAAAAAAATAAAATTTCATTAAGTTCTGTTCGTTCCTCTACTT
>BCSF01000298.1_pt1 | contig 20824 bp, 23 predicted proteins | sample 1016431 | NCBI WGS metagenome assembly BCSF01 (sample SAMD00045685;SAMD00045686;SAMD00045687;SAMD00045688;SAMD00045689;SAMD00045690;SAMD00045691;SAMD00045692;SAMD00045684;SAMD00045690;SAMD00045691;SAMD00045692;SAMD00045684;SAMD00045685;SAMD00045686;SAMD00045687;SAMD00045688;SAMD00045689, study...
ATAATATACAATACATAGGTCACCTTACTTCTTCTTCTCATGTCTGCTCCAAACTTCTACATCGTTGCTGACGGCAATGCCTACGCTCTAGATGATGATAACGTTGCATTCGGTGCTCCAGTCAGACTGGATGGCACTGTAGATTGGGATTGTGCTTACGATTTCGATCCATGCGACGAAGATATTGAATACGTTGCCCATGTGTGTCAACTCCTCGTGCAAGCACAAGCACTTACCAATGAACACAATCAAGAGGTCTTTGTCAAATGAGTAAACCCAATCCACTAGCAGATTATATCACCACGCTAGTAGAACCATTTCCTAGTCGTTACACTATGGGTGAGTATACCATTGCGGTAACTCCTCGTGCTGATCTCGATGATGATGGTGTTCAACGTTACTGGCGAGCATTCTCTAAGTTTCCTAACGATTTTGCAGCAGCACTCAACCGTATGCTGCCTCGTGATGTAGAATTCAAGTCTTACGACCACCTCCAGAACAAACTTACCCTTTTTAAGAAATGAGCATTGACGAACTGATCTCTTCACGTCGCGACGACATCTATGAGTGGGCAACTGGTCGATTCAAGCAACTGATGGCAGAGGATCGCATCGATGATGCACTAGCTCTTGCTGATGAGTTCTTTGAGTGGTTGGATCCCGAACAACTACATACCGAAGAAACATTGTTCTACGATGAAGAAGCACTCTTCCAACACTTCATTGAACTCACAGAAGGTTGATGATACCATGAAGGCGTTGATTATGAACTATATCGACGCCTCCAATAGAGGTGATCATGCTCAGGCAGAACTGATTCTACATGAGATTAATACGATGAGGAAACTAACTGATGACCGTTAATTGTATATCAGCGTTCCCCTCACCCATTATCTCATTCAGTGTGCCTGAGTATAGTCTTATTCGGGATGAGACTATTGATCGCATCTATGAGGTAAAAGAAGTCACAGATTCTGTCAAACTATCCAATGCAGGTGGTTGGCAGTCTCCCAAACAACCACCATCACCCAAACTACTCTTCAAATCTGTAGATCATATTATGTCACAAATGCTGACAGAAGAACTACAGTATAGTATTGGAAGTGTATGGTATAATGTCAACACACCAGGATCATTTAATCATAAGCATACACACCCAGGATGTGATCTTGCGGCAGTATTCTATGTCAAGGTTCCAGAAGGTGACTGTGGTAAGATCGAGATTGAGAACCCAAGTTACTTCAATCAGTTCAGACTACTAGATGCGATGAATCCAAAGTTGAAAGAGGACATGATTACATTCACTTCTATGTGGTTTCCACCAGTAGAAGGTAATGGTCTCATCTTTCCATCTAATCTTATTCATCGTGTATCAGAAAACAACACACAAGAAGATAGGATTAGTATTTCATGGAACATTCACATAAACTACTGAAGCAGGCAATTGCTGCTGGTCTTGCATTGGGTATGGCACATGGTGCATTAGCTAATGAAGACAAGATCACCAAGGGATTCTATAGCATGGATGCTATGGGTTGTATGCTCCTCAAAGAGTGTACCAATGGTGTGGAGCGCATCAACTCATCTATTGATCTGATGAATGCATATCCTGATGCTAATTGGGACTATGTTAAGGATGAGTTTGACCAGATCATGATTGCATTCAAGAAGATTGGTGTGCATGTACATCTTGCTGATGAGAAGTATTTCCCTTATAGTCATCGTGGTGTGTACCATACTGTGAGTAATCACTTCTATCTCAACAAAGCATACATGTATCAACCACATGTGTTGATGAGTGTTGTACGTCATGAAGGATGGCACGCTGCACAAGATTGTATGGCAGGTACTATCAAGAATAGTATGATTGCCATCATCAAACCAGAGGATGAAGTACCACCAATCTGGGCAGAGATGGTCAAGCGCACGTATCCTCCCGCAGCACAACCATGGGAAGCGGAAGCTACATGGGCAGGCAAGACGGAGAACATGACCATGGAAGCACTAGAATCGTGCGCTCGTGGTACAATGTGGACAGATTATGAACCGACCCCACTCACACGTCAATGGTTAGAGGAAAATGGTTACATTAAAAATTGAACAACATGCCGACACGAAAGACCTCTACATCGAAATCCCGCACTACATCCGCCAAGAACTCGACTGGCAAGAAGGTGACACGCTCGTCTGGGAAGTCCAGAGCGACAACTCAATCAGCGTTAGAAAAGAACGTAGCGTCTCTCAGTACAAAAAAGACATCATCCAAGAATACATCCAAGAAACCTTCGGTCAAGTCTACTACTCGCCCGAAGCTCAAGGATCGTGGGGTTAAACACTCACGTTGCGCTAACATTGATCTATTCCCAGTGAATTGTATGCCATGGCGTCTTGAACCACGCACTGGTAAGTTTAATCTATCATGGTATATGTGTTTTGACAACGCTGATTGAGTTGTCGCTCGCTCTAATCTTAAACCACGCGACTATAAACTAATGTGTTATACGAGTGTGCCCTTATCTGATCCACTCACTGGTCCAGTTAGAATCCAACGTTATGTCAGATCCTAATCCTGATAAACTCCCCCTATCACTCTCAATTGTCGGCGCTTTCCTATTTGCTATTGCCATAATCATCGGTGGTTACATCAAAGGGAACATGCATATTGAAACAGTGTATCATAACTTGACACACTTCAATTAAAACAGTATAATTAGATATGAACTCTGCTGTCAATACTGCCATGACCAAAGAAGAATGGATTAAGGAGATTGAAGAGCAAACACTCTTAGAACTGGCAGAGTTTGGCATCAGCATAGACACAACATACTATGATGATGGTGCATCAGTCCCAGTAGAAATCGATTACACCACACAGTCATGAATCTATCCCTCGACGAAGTAGATCACATCCTCAAAGCATTGCACACTATGTCATCCTATGATGTAGCACGAGCACGAGAGATGATTGAACCAGGCACCACACATCATGAACAATTAGTACAGAAACTAAAGGACTATCGCCTACGTCTAACATGAACTTTGATCTATCAATAGAGGATTATACTATTATCCTCAATGCCCTGCATTATTACAAGAAGGTAGAAAAGAAAGAACAATTCCAAGTGTATACTCCCACAAGGATTGATGCACTACGTGATAAGATGGCACAACAACTTATTCCATCATATAACTTCCTAGAATGAACACACTATTCATACTAGCATTCATACTACTATTAACAATAGCAATGGAGTGGACATGGGGTGTCAAAAGAACACGATAAATGGACTCATGGTGGACTAGAACCAACACCCATTAACATACTAAGATTAATCAGTGAACTCGAAGGTGCATACCAACTGACGAAGTACATGGCATTTGATGATGATAATGCTATTATCACACAAATGAAACAACGGTACTACAAACTATACTATCAAACAGTTAAACGTGAAAAACTTCAAGCAAACATGTGATAAACCATATGATAGGCACTTCTATGTTGTGTCCTATCCTGATGGTAGAGCACATACATTTGAAGACTATACTATGATGAGAGCATGGTGGTTTCAACAAGCTAATACTACTGGTGCTAAGGTTACAGTCATGGACTACCAACAACAAGCAAAGGGATTTAAGTGATGTATAATATCATCCCCCTGTTCCCAACATTACTCTATCACAACAACTACAACATAAACATTGATGAGTTGATAGCATACTGTTACGAACAGAAGGCACAAGATAATGCAACAAAATACCCCCAAAGATCAGGACAAGGTAGTTGGCAATCATTATACTTAGAAACAGAACTACTACAACCAGTTAAACAAGAAGTAGATAAGATACTACAAGAAGTATGCAGACGCCCTACCTATCATCAACCTGATTGGATTAACATCAATCCTCCACAATCAACTAACGTTTACCATACACACCCTAATGCTGATTACTCTGTAGTATACTACCTAAAGAATGAAGCAGATACAGGTATTGTGTTTGTTAATCCAATGATTCATACAGGTGCATTCAATACGACTACATTCACTAACAATAAGCTAGTACAAGATACAAGAGCAGCACCACAATTTAGAATACAACCTAAGAGAGGTGATCTATTACTGTTCCCTGCATACTTACCACACTGGGTAGAACAAAACAATGGAACAGAGGATAGAATTAGCATAGCATGGAACATAAGCATGACAATTAACCCACAAGATGACAAGGTTGGACCGTTTGAACTGTATTGGTGAGACACCCTCTGCTATTGATTCTCAATAAGGTTTTTTGAAGTGCTTGCGCGTCAGTCATACCAAGGGTTCTCAATAAGATTTGCTAGTTGAGAATCAATAATAAAAAAACATTAAAAAAATAGGGTCTAGCTGCTGTGTAGTTACTGTGAAGGATCTGTAAAGGTACTCTGGAGACGTTGGCTTAGCACGCAACCCATCGAAAGTCAAGCAGAGGTGTGACAGTTCTCAAAGTGGCACACAGACCCTCGAAAATGACACGGATGTGCTTTATAATATTATCAAGAACACAGAAAACCCACTTTTTGAGTTTTTTGAGTTTTTCAGAAATCTTAAAAACTTAAATTTTAAGATTTTTGAGTTTTTTCATTTTTTAAACTTTAAGATGTTCGTGAAAACTTACGAAAACCTCGATAGTTCAGCTATCAATACTCTAAAAGTTGACAAATCTAGTGTATTTGTTACATATCAGAGTAATATTGACAAAGAGTATGAGTTTGTGTGTGAAAATACACAAGAATTCAATGAAAAAGTGTCAAATACTCTCAAAAACAAAGAATCTATTGGTAAACTATTGAATGTAAGTATTAAAGAAGGCAAACTAGTTCCTACCACTAAATAAAGTACGTTTTTGAGGTATAACAACCGTAAATACTAATGGGTAAGCGTCACTCTTCGGGCGACAACAACAAGTATAAACAATTCGATGACGATTTTGAAGATTTTGGTTATGAAGTAAAAAATATTAGGAGACAGACAAAAAAGAAAGTAGCAAAGTTTAAACGTGAAGTCAATGACTATGATGACACTTTCTAAACTGGCATACTAACACTACCATTCCGAACCTGAGCGTGTATGATGTATACATGTTCAGGTTTTTTTAATGCACAACTTCCAACAATTCATTGACTACGTTTATTCTTTCTATGGGAAAGATGGTCTGTATGATCAGAACAGAACTAAGGAACAAATTGCTTACGCAGTGTTAATGTACTTGGATGATTGCAATGACCCATGTATAGAAATGTCATGGGGAGATGGTGATAGTTTAGACCGTGAGAGAGTTCGTGACTTCATGAACGAAATTTATGGTCCTGTCCCAGTGATAGCTACCGAGGCACATTTTAGAGCATAGTATAAAGAACTGGTCAGCCGCCTCAACCAGTTGGAGAGGTGGCACACCATCTGTTGAAATGCCCCCCATCTCGTGTATTGTATACACATGACAAACGAACCAATGGATCCAACCCTTAAGCAACACATTCTCTTCGGTCTCGAAAATTTCATGTTTGAGACAATGCTACCTGCAGAAATGTGTGTTGATTGGGTATGTGATCAGTGGAATCTTTCCGCTACCGATGAGGTCATCGATCTCGTCGTTGATGCACACTTCGCCATGTTTGCTGACCAATGAACTACACTGAAATCCTTAAAGTCTGGAACATGGAAACACCAGACGATTTCGCTATCTTTAGTGAACTCTACTATCAAATGTTCGGGGAGGATTGTGAGATCCCCTACACTACAGATTCAACGTGCTCTGCATTCTTCCCCTATACCAGTTGAACTAGTGGCACACAGGTGGTTGCAATGCCACCTCCCATCCCTTATATTAAAAGAGTCAAACAAACACAGCACCAAATGCGTAAGATCGAACAGCAAATGAACAACGCCATCTCCAACAGCAAAGACTGGAGAAATGCAAACACTGAAGTTGTTAACTGCAACGGCGAATCCTTTGTATATCTTCACGGCAACCACATTGCAACCGTGGGTGATGACTTCGTGAGAATCTTTGACGGTGGTTGGCAATCCAACACCACCAAATCACGCCTTAATGCTATTCTTCATGAATTCGCTTACGGTGTTGGTGTCTTCCAAAAGAATTGGGAGTGGTTCGTGTGTAACAACAACAAGACCGAAGACTTCACCAACGGCATGGAGATCGCCTTCTAAGGCGACTCTTTCCCTCTGTACAATTGCACCCTAGCTAATGCCTACCATGCGTTCCCGTCGTGAACAGTTGATGGAAGACATCGACTGCATTATATCATCACGCCTCGACGATTGCGAGGGGTTGATAGCTACGCTCTGTGATGCTGTCATTTATCACTTCCCCTGTGACGGTGACGAAACTGTCCCTGATGAATCGACAGGGTGGAACTGATCCTCTATACTAGGTGCATACCAAACAAAATCACATGAAACGCATCGAAATCACCATGGGTCGCAACATCCCCAACAATGGCAAAGTTTCCGACCAAATGATGAATGACTTCATTAAGTCTGACATCATGCCATTCTTTGACTACGGTACATTCATCGATGCCGAAGGATTTTGGAAGGGTGAATTTGAACAGACCAAAATCTTCTACATCGAATGTGCAGACGCTGAGGTGTCTGAATTGATGCCTAAGTTTGAAGCGGTTGCTGATAGCTACAAGAGGGCATTCAGACAGGATGCTGTCATGATCTCCACTGTTGAAACTGTTTACGAGTTCGTCTGACATGACCACACGGCAATTGCTCAAACTTGCCAAATTACATGGATGGGAGTTACTCAGGCACGGCGGTAATCATTACGTTTACCGCCGCAATTCGCGACAGATCACAATACCCTACGCCGTTAAATCTTTCGTAGGGGTTAACATCGCAAACAAACTTAAACGCGCATGAGTCACTATTCTATGCCCTATCTGCCCACCACTGCCAACATGCAACCAGTTCGGGAACTGTCACTAGCTATGGCGACAGCACGGCGTCTTGCCTCTATAATTAAAGCAACGAACAAAACCAAATGAATCAACCCACCTTCGCCGTTCAACCCGCCAACTGGGCAAACTTCGATCCACACGGTGCAGAGTATGCCATCAACATCGCCCACGCTTACAAGATCTGCCAGCACCACATCGAAGACGGCGACATGATGATCTGGCGCATGACACAGGGCAACCCCATCAAATGGGTTCGGGTCTATGCTGACGAATCGATCGACGCTGTGACGGATCAACATCTGGCACACCTCATCTAGACTTCGCCCCGTCATCCCCTATAATAAAGACATGAACAAAACCACTCGACTCGAAACCTCTGCTGATGGCATCTTCATGCACAGCGCCAACCCCTCCCCTCTCATGGAGTCCGTCATGGACAGCATCCGTGAAGACATGCTCAGAGAGGCAGCACAAAGGAAGGCAATCCGTGAAGGTCGCCTGCCTCTGCCTCGTTATGATCATTGGGGCGTGTGGAACATCAGCGACCGCGACTGAGCGCACCCCCTTACATGAACACCCTATCACCTGTGGAGACGACACCAATGGCAGACAACACGTACAACGGATGGACCAACTGGGAGACATGGAACGTGTCCCTGTGGATCAACAACGATGAGGGGCACTACCGCACCGCTCGCATCTATGGGCACAGCGGTTACGAGCGCCTGCTCCCCTACCTGCAGGCATACAGCGACAAGACTGGCGACGGTCTCGCATGGGATGACCCGAACGTAGACCGTGATGAGATGGATGAGATGCTAGAGGAGTTGTGCGACATGGTGGGATACTAGAGCACAGTCCGAGGGGACAGGGGGCAGTGATATGCCCCTTTTTTAATTGGTCGCGAAGCGCCAAGCGATTTCAAAAATAGCTAACTTCCCTAACCTACAAAAGTATCCAGACGACCGATAAATATATTTGGAAATTGGTTTTTCAAAACCCTGAAATATAAAAAATTTTCCCAGCAAAAAAATGCCCCAAAAAGTTGACTTTAGCGACTACGACAAAATCTTAGAAAACTTTGACCAGTTCTGTGATGAGTTTGAGAGTCGTGCGTCCAATGCATTCATGAAAGGAGATCAAAATGATGGAAGAGTTACTGGAGAGATTGAACGAGTTGGAGAGAACACTCCTATGGCAGTCCGAGAGGTTAAACAGCCTGGACCAGCGGATCTCCCAGCTAGAGAATCCGTCGTTGATGTACAAACGACCAACGGGTGAGGACTACGAGACTGTTGCACAGACACTCGACTATCTTCACAATAATGTCGAAGGACTCAAAGGGGATCTACTCAAGCTAGCAAAAGCAGTATAATGGCAAAATTAGAGAACAATAGCCTTACAGTAGGTCCATGGCCGTTACCCTCTACGTTGGGGCGTTCAGATGTACTTGGAAATTTGTTTACTGTGGGGTCATTGTTTGCCTATGAGTTAAGACCGATACCTTACGACAACATCGGAAAGGCGATCAGCGAAGGTGATATCAGTTCAATCGATGATTACGTCGCACCCTATTCGACGTTTACATTAAATGCAAAGGCAATACCATCAGATCCCGACGAAGTGATCGTGAGTTGCTCGTTTGCTCCACCTGCATACGCCGCAGCACTCGGAATCCCTCCAGGTATTGGGATGCCTCAAATAAGACCCTTCAAGACGATTCTAGAAGAACCTAATGCAAACTCGCAACCTCTCCGAAGTGGAGGGATCGATCCTGTGATACCTGCAGAGGGTCCTACGTGGACTGCGCCGCTGTCTGAGGAACCTTATATCACTTCCCTGAGTTCGGGGGGCACTGCGACGCTTATAGGGTATTTTACAGAAAAGGCGTGGTATGACCGTGAATGGATTCTGAGGTATCCGAATTGTTTAGCGAGGGTGAGTAACAATGGTGTACAAGCTATAGAACCTAAGGACATCCCTCAGGGCGTACCATTGGATACTAATGAGTTATTCAATAATCCTAAGATTGTTAAACCAATCCTTAGCAACATTACACCTGCTACATGGTTTCCACAAACGAAAGCCGATGCAGAGTTGTATGATCATCCAGAGATGGCGACGTTGTTAGCGAATTGTCAAGATATTGTATCATACAAAGCAACAGAGATTAAGAAGGTAAGATTCTTCTTCGTTGTCTTCATTGAATCTATATTGGTGGGTAGGACAATTCCTGATCTTACATGGTATCCGTGTTTTATGACGGTGCAGTATAACTCAAAGTATTCTCAGCAACGTATAGATACTGCAATAGCTACGCCAAAAACACCGAAACCTCTATTCATTCCTCCAGATGCCTCTTAGTAATACACCAGCATTATCATCTCCTCTGGATTTAACTACAGGACATGGACCATGGCCACCTGTAGGGTTCATACCTATTGTCCCAACCCCTCCAGGAGCGAAGACGCCGACGCCCACTGGAGCTAGTGCTAATGTTATTATCAATGGACGAAATGTTCATATGGTTGGTAATGTAACTCTACCACACTTTGCTCTATTACCTATTCCTGGAGATCTTCATAGTGACACCATCGGTACAGGGTCTCCTACGGTCTTTGTGAACGGAACACCCATGGCAGTGGTCGGAAGTGTTATTGCGTCTCCTGTAGGGGCATATGGAGGTGTCTTAACAGGTCAGGGAGCATTGACTGTAATAGTTGACAGCAATGGTGGTGTACCCTTATAATATAGAAGTCAATTGAATTGAATTATGGCACGAAGCAAAGTTGGTCTTAGTGGTGGTGCAACCATCGAAACAAAACCGAAGCGTACTCGACAAGGATCGGGACAGCACACGAAGTATTCTGCTACATCCCGTAACGGTAAGCGTAAGCGTTATCGTGGACAAGGACGTTAATGTCTGAATACATCGAACCGATGTTTGCAGTCCCAATCTTTCATCTTTATGCGGAGGATTGGGATCGCAAGAAAGAGTCTTTGCTAGACATATCGCGTAAGCAGAAGTTTAGGAAGGATGTTGGGGAGTATGTAAAGAGTGACTTCCGAGCACCGAAAGCCGATTGGAGTGTTATTGAACCTTTGATTGAGGATGAGTTGCGGAAATTCAAGGATCAAGTGAACATTGATCTAAAGGTTGACGCATTCTGGTTTGAACGTGCGGGGAAAGGTGATCAGCATCTATTGCATAATCACGGAGCACAGGGGTTTAGTGCGGTAATGTATATCGAATACGATCCCGAGGAGCACACACCGACGCAGTTCGTGAGTCCTTTTAATAACATCATTGGGTGGGTTGATATATACTCACCACGGGATATACGAAGTGGTTCGGTAATCTTCTTCCCATCCTTTGTACATCACTACACGTTACCATGTGATAGTGACAAAGAACGTCTGATCCTTTCCTGGAACATGAAATGAATTTAATCTGTAACTTACCTGCCGAGAAGGTATGGGTGCGTAAAGAATACCTTCGTGATCATCAGGATGGTCATGGAGAGTTTGTAGAGGGCGTTTGGGTATCTTGTAAGAGTATACCTGGACGTGCTTTTTACTTTGAGACATATTTGCCTGAGTATGGGGCAATGTATGATAAACTTCCTATCAGTGCATTTGTCAGAGCACCTAAAACACCAACACCTGACATGTCACTGGAAAACCTACAGTTTTGGAACTGTATGGACTATGGTGTAGTAGCTATCAATAAAGGTTTCGTAACCTCTATGGATGCTGAGATCTATACCAGGGACCATGGTTTGGTGCATGGTCAGTATTTGTTCACATTAGATAACTATCATGCAAATCCTGATGTGATAGATAATAATGTGAGCGAAGTGCCTCAAGAGCACAAATCGCACAATTGCATTGCGTTAGAGAATGGTCAATATGCATTGTATCCTAACAATAGGACACGATTCTACGACCTCTCTATCACTCCTGAGAACCCTAGGTTCCCTGACTTTAAGGTTTCTACCATAGAATACCAAGTAGAGGCAGGAACGGACTGGGGACGCTTAGGAGACACTGATGATTATTTTTGGGAAACTAATGCTGAACGAAAACAACGGACGGAGACCACAGATGGACAAACGAGTGGACAAGAGTGAAGACTTTAAACAGTCTGGCATGACTCTTATTACCGAGATCGATAGTGAGCGTTACCTAAAGAAAGCTAGCAAGATGAAAGATGTCAAAGAGGGTGAGATCTTTGACAATCAAGAGGAGTGGGCGGACGGATTCTGCGGTAAGTGATAAATAGAAACAGCCTATTGCTGTGTCTAAATGCCTTCCTTTCAGACATTTAAAGATCTGAGTATTACCTTTAAGAAACATCCTGTATCTGACGATATTGTTTCTGTGAAGGATAAGGCAGCTATTGTACAATCAATCTCTGCCTTACTCCTTACCAACAAGGGAGAAAGACCATTTCAACCTGACTTAGGTTCTGATCTAAGGAGTGCTCTATTCCAACCTCTTGATTATGCAACTGCTGCAATCATCAAGGAGAAGGTTAGAGAGTGCATCACTAGATATGAACCTAGAGTAAGGGTAGATGACATTATTTGTGAACCTGATGCCGATACTAACGGTTATGAGGTTGAATTGTATTATACTATTGTCGGAAGAGATGACAGACCAGTAGCTGCACAATTCTTCTTAGAGCGTACACGATAATGCCTTATACACAGGTTGCTAATTTAGACTTTGAGGAAATCAAAGTAACTCTCAAAGAATACTTGAGAGGACAAACAGAATTTACTGACTATGACTTTGAAGGAAGTGCATTATCGAACCTTCTTGATGTCTTAGCGTATAACACGTATTATACGGCGTTTAATACCAATATGGTAGTCAATGAACTATTCATTGATTCTGCCACCTTGAGAGACAACGTAGTAGCGATTGCGAAGCAACTAGGGTACAGACCCAAGAGTGCTACCGCTCCTACTGCGTATGTCTCTTTTAATGTAAATTATAGTAATCCAACAACTGATACTGAACTCATCCTGAAGAAAGGAACAGGATTTATTGCTTCTTATGATAATAACATCTATCAGTATGTTGCACTTGACGATGTAAAAGCACAAGTTGCGAATGACGTAGCTACCTTTACTGATGTTCCTATTGTAGAGGGCACACAGGTAGTTAATACATTCTTATACAGTAGAGCACTTAAGTCTCAAAGATTTATTCTTGACAACAAAAATATTGACACCAATACCATCAGAGTAAAGGTATTTCCTACTGGTGGTAGTTTTAGTGAACCATACCTTGTAGCAGATAATATTCTAGGTGTGGATGGTACATCTAAAATCTTCTTCTTAGACGAAATTGAGGATAATAGATATGAAGTTCTCATGGGAGATGGTGTATTAGGTAGGAAACCAGAGGATCAATCTCGTATTGAGGTTTCTTACATGACTACTGCAGGTCCAGCTAGTAACGGTGTAAAAACTTTCGTATTCAATGGTGTTATTGAGAACCCTAATGGTGTATCTCCTAGTTCTTTCACAACATCAATCACTTCTACTACTGCCTCATCGGGTGGTGAAGAACTAGAATCGACCCAGAAGATCAAATATACCGCTCCTAAGGCATACGGCACACAGAACCGTGCAGTGACCTCTCAGGACTATGAAGCAATCGTTCGTAAGATCTATCCAGCAACCAGTGACATCATTATTTTTGGTGGAGAAGATCAAGTACCACCTGAGTATGGAAAAGTCTTTATTGCATTGAAACCAAAAGATGCTAGTTACCTTACTGCACTAACAAAACAAAGTATTATTGCAGATCTAAAGAAATACGTTGTTGCTTCTATTGAACCTAAGCTAGTCGATCCTTCTATTCTCTATGTTGAGATGAATAGCAAGATCTATTACAACGGATCTGCTACTGATCAGACACCAGCGCAGATTAGAGATAAAGTAATCGGTAACGTACAGTCTTATCTTGATACTTCTGATACTGAAAAGTTTAATGGTAAGTTCAGATACAGTAAGATGGTAAGTGTAATTGATGATTCCGATAGAAACATTAATTCCAATTTGACATCTGTAACAATGAGAAAGGATTTCTATCCTTCTCTAAATTCTACCTTCTATTACGAGATTTGTTTCCAGAATACATTTGATAAGGATTGTGACGAACCTGTTCTTTCTTCTACTGGTTTTAGAGTCACTGAGTATCCCAATTTCGATGTGTACATAGAAGATAGGGATGGCAAAATTGTCCTATATACACTAGATAGCGTAACTGGCGAAAAGGTTGTTCTTGACAAGGAACTTGGCGATATTGATTATGATGAAGGTGAACTTAAAATTTACAATTTGACTATCATTAAAGGTAGTTTCTTTGATAATCGTATTTCTGTAAGAGTCAAACCCCTTTCTAATGATATCAAGGCACTTCGTGAAGTGTATCTTGACGTTGACGTTGCAAATTCCTCGTTCACTGCATACAAAGAGTAAAGTAAATGCCTGCTGTAAAGACTAAGAGAATTTCCACTCTGATCGAGACGCAGCTTCCTGCTTTTATTACTGATGAATACGAACTCTTTAGTAAGTTCGTTCAGAAGTATTACGAAGCACAGGAAGTGCAAGGTGGCACTTTGGATATTATCAACAATATCCAGAAGTATGCTGATATCGATTATTATGAAAAAAATCTTCTAACACAGAACGATATCTTAGATACCACTATCAGCGATAGTGATACTACTCTTGTCTTACAAAACGCTACATCATTCCCAAAGAGAAATGGTTACGTTAGAATTGATGATGAGATCATCTTCTATGCAACTAGAACTGATACAGAGCTAAGACAGTGCTCTAGAGGTATTAGTGGCAACACTACTCTTGGCAATCTGTACGAATCAAGTAATTTTACCAGCACAAGTGCTGCAGCACATAATTCAGGACAAAAGGTTCATAACGTTAGTAACCTTTTCCTATATGCACTTGTCAAGAATTTTGAAAGTCAATATCTAGGTTCTTTCCCAGAAAAGTATCTTAAGGGTGAAGTAGACAAAAGAACTTTAATCAAGAACATTCAAAAGTTCTATAAAGCTAAAGGAACTACAAGTTCTATTCAGTTTATCTTCAATACTATTGTTGCGAAGGATCATACTAATAAACCAGAAGTATACAAACCAAGAGATTTTACATACAAATCTTCTGAAGCAGATTGGATTAATGTATATGCACTTAAGTGTAAGGTTATCTCTGGTGACGTTAAGAATCTGATTGGAAAGAAAATTGTTCAGACTGCCACTGAAGAATATGGTTATGCTGATACAACTGTAGATAACGTATATGCTGATGGTACATCAGATGGCGAAGTAATTTACAATATTGTTCTAGCACCTGAGACCGTTAATGGTTCATTTGAGGTATCTACTAAAACTAAGTTAGAGAAAACCCTGCCAGGGACTGCATCTTCAGGGGATAGAATTGATGTATTCTCAACAGTTGGTTGGGGCAAAACTGGATCTGTTCTTATTGGAACAGAAACAATTACATTCGATGATAAGAATGTAACTCAGTTTGTTATTGATGAAAGAGCGGCACAGACTGCTGTACAACATGAAGTGGGAACATCAGTTTATAAACCAGTAACCATTAGTGGTGCTGGTGTTACCTTACTGACTTTGGGTGTTGTATACAACCTACAACCATCCGATGCTCAACCATATTCTGCTACTGGGGACAAGATCCAAATCTCTAATCCAGGATTTGAAACTTCCGATTCTAAGATTGTTCAGACTGGTACTAACCAAACTAGATGGGTGTTGAATACAGGTGCTGCAGTCAATGTGCCTACGCTTCCATCGGTCGCATCCTCGCTAGATCAAGTCTCTACTAATGTGTCTGCTATCTTTGAGGACGAACAGTATTATTATATCACAAGTTCTAGTTATCCATCACATAAAATTCTAGATGGGTCAACTGTTAATGAAACTACACTTGATCAGAAACTTCTTCGTATCATTAGGAAGCAAGCAACTAGAACTACAGAACAATATAAAACACCAAAGCGTGACGTAGGTATTGCATTAAACGGTGTTCCTTTCTACGGATATAAAGATCCAGAAAGTATAAGATTTGGTAAGTTAGAAGAGATTAAGGTTGACACCAGAGGAACTGGATACGTCACTCCTCCATTTGTTCTTGTAGACCAAGTTCCTAATAAAGCTAGAGCAGTTCTTACTGGTCAGGTTTTAGAAAGTATTATTGTCGATACACAGGATATCTTCCCAAGAACTCCTGATATCACTATTACATCTGGTCGCAATGCGTCTGGTTGTTCGGGTGTAACTGGTGGGAATGTGACCAGTTTAATGAGTGTGAATCGATGTGAGTTCTACGCGTCTGCTCCTCTGATTAGAAGTAGAGATAATGCAGGTCGTGGTAGATTTGCTGAGTATCAGTCAATTGTCAATACTGACGGAGAGATCACTGGATTTGATAAAATTGCAGAAGGTAACTTCTATAATCAAGACACTGTAGTTGTTGATGTCATTCCAGTTGGTAATGGTGCATCTGGTATTCCTCTGCTAAAAGAATGGAACTACAATAGGTTTAAGAAATTAGAAGATCAACTCGATACTGAGTATGGATACATCTTTGCAAACTATAATAATGTATTAGAGTATGGTTATGGATATGCTGCTAACCCTAAAGCTTTGCGAGTTGCACTTAGTGACAACATCAACAACGCAGGAACCGAACCTGCTACAAAAACTCACTCTCCAATTATTGGATTCGCTTATGACGGTAATCCAATCTATGGTCCATTTGGTCATGAGAACCCTCTAGATTCCACATCATCTATCGTGAGAATGACTTCTAGTTATTCTCTAAACGGAAGTCGTTCTGACGGTCCTTCATTAGCACAATACCCCTTAGGTACATTTGTTAATGATTACACGTACACCCACAAAAGTGGCACACTCGATCAGAACAATGGAAGATTTTGTATTACCCCAGACTTTCCGAAAGGAACTTATGCTTATTTCCTTACTATTGATAGCAATCAAGTACCGCAATATCCATACATTCTAGGAGAGAACTTCTATTCTCTTCCAGTTGATAGTAACTATAATTCAAACATCAATCAGGATGACATTCCTAAGAATTCTAGAAGATTCTATCAAGCAGGAATGCAAAGAAATGGCGAAGGAGTCATTGCTCAAATTGCTGATGTAAAACAAGGCAATGTAGAACAAGTTACTGTTGTAGATTCTTCTACCAACTTTAGTATCAACTCACAAGTTTACTTTGACAATAAAGGAACTGAAGGTTCTGAAGTAGAAGCTATTGTAAAATCTGTTAAAGGTAAAGATGTTAATTACCTAGAGTGTAAAGAAGATAAGGTTGTAAAACTAACAACTATTCAAAGTGCATATCTATTTGCAGATGATACATTGAACCAACCTTCTTCTGGTGCATCTGGTTCTATTGTTGGTACAGTCAAGAATGATAATACTATTGTTCTTAGAAATGTCAATGGAACATTTGATGAGACAGGAACATTCTCTGCAACTATCAAGACATTTACTATTCTTCTAGATCAAAGAAGTTCTTACACTAAAGGTGCAATTTTAAGTTTGACTGATGGAGTCAATACACCTATAGCTAAGGGCGAAGTGTTAGAAGGAACTTCATCTCAAAACGTTGTAGAGATTAAAGTTACAGAAGGAACCTGGATTGTTAATGATGATTACTTCTTACAATCTTCTGATTTATTCAACACATCTGGAACTAGAGTTGTAAGACTTACATCGCTTAGTGATGGACTAAACCCATTTGAAGTTAATCAAAGTGTAGCACTAGTTGAAACAGCAGCACCTCACGGGTTAGGAATTGGTGATAAAGTAACAATTGACATCAATCCAGATGACACAACTAAAACTAAGACTTACTATCTAAGAAAGAGGTTGTATCAGGAAGCTATTCTGATTCCACCTAGCAATACATCTGCTATTAACTTTACTGGAATTGGTCGCTATGAAATCCTCAATGGTGGAGCTGATTATACTGCTGGTACTTACACTAGTGTTTCTCTTACTGGCGGATCGGGCACTGGTGCCACTGCTACATTTACTGTATCTGATGCTGGTGTAGTTTCTGGTATTCAAATTCAAGATGCTGGATCTGGATATGCAAGAGGAGATTATCTTTCTGTTGCTGATGAAGATCTAGTAAGGTCTGGTGCTTCTCAGTCTACTGCAAGGTTTACTATTTACGTTGGACACGTTGGTGTTCCTGCTGGTGGTACAAGAGTTACTGTTGATAGTGCATTAGGATTTGCTGCAAATGATTTAATTCAAATTGGTGAAGAGGTTCTACAGATTGCAAGTATCACTGGTAACGATCTTATTGTTACTAGAGGACAAGAAGGAACTTCTGATGTAGATCACTTTGATGGTCAAATAGTAACACTATACAAACCACAATATAATTTTACTGATAATTATCAAATCTTTGATGGTAATAACTCTGGTTATATTCAATCTTATGATCCTACAACTCATAAGATCAAGATTGTATATGATTATGGAACTTTAAAGTCTACAGCTAACAGAGTAGTATTAAGTTCTAGTTTCTTCGATAGCAGTAATCCACAAAGATTAGTATCTGTCAAATCTGCAGAAGATATTATCTACAATTTTGAATTCTCTGAGGACAATACTACATTTGTACCTAATCCTAATATTAATTTACAGGAATTTTACAAGTACAAATTTGACACGTCTCACTCTAGTCTTACTGGGACTTATTTTGATATTAGTCCAAGTAATAACTACAACTTAATTACTGTAGAGAAAACAGAAACAACAATTCTTCCTGGCAACGCAGGTTCATTTACTGATGTTAAGTTTGGATTTGGTTCTAGACTTGCTGATAACAATTATCAGACAAAGAGAGGAACTGACTTCACTAACTTCTACTATTTTGATAAGAAAAATGTAGTAAGTTCTGGTGGTGCGTTCTTTAAGATTATTACAGATCCACTACAAGGAACTAAGACTCTCAACTATGTTACGCCAAATCGTTTTGTTTATGACGTTACTAGCACTCCTCTTTGGGATGGTTCTGGATCCATTTCTTATACTACTACTGGTCAGTTCGCTATCGGTAAGATTGATACCACGCAAATTGTAAATCTAGGACTTAACTACAAGAAAGTTCCTGTTATTATGGGTGTTGATCCAACTGAAAGTTACAGAGCGAAAGCTACTGTAAGATTTGATGTTGCAACACAAACTATTATTGGAGTAGATATTACTGAAAAAGGTTCTAACTACGTTAATCCAAAAGTTGTTATTACTAAAGGTGATGGTTCTGATGCTAAATTCAATGTAATTTCTAGAAATGGTGAGATTGCTTCTATTACTGTAGATAAACCAGGAAGAGGTTATACCTTTACACCAGAAATTATTATCATTGAAGGTGATGTAGAAGCATATGCAGAGAGCACAACTATTGGTGTTCCTAAGAGTGTTAACATCACTACAAATGGTGGTGCATTCCACTTAGATAAAACTGTATCTTCTACTTTTAGTTCAAATTATATTGTTGCTGTTAAAAACATCAATGGTAACTTTAGTATTGGTGAAACTGTACTTCAAAAAATTAATGGTGTAGAAGTATTCAGAGCAACTGTTACTGAATGGAGATTTGGATCGAATCTACTCAAACTTGCAAATGTACAAGGTATCATTCGTGAGAATATTGCTATTGAGTCATTGAGATTCCCTGTAGATGCAATTGTTAGTAAAGTATTTGTTTCTACATTCCAAGAACAGATTTCTAGTTTCTATGATAACCTAGGATACTATACATCTGATAGAGGTAAGTTAGGTGTAGCTAATCAAAAGATTATTGATAGTTTCCTCTATCAAGATTATTCATATGTTGTTAAGTCTAAGACATCTATTGAACAGTGGCGTGACCTTATTAAGTCTACCACACACCCTGCAGGATTTAAGTTATTTGGTCAGGTAGATGTAGAATCTACTGCAAATTCTGAAATGCCAGTAGAGATGCCAAAGGCATCACACTTCAGTGTGATTCAACTATGGGATCCAGCAAAAAATAAGATCACTGTTGAGAACACAAGCAGAATTGTTACTCAAAGTGTACAGACGGTTGAGAATCAAAGAATTAGTAAGGCGTTTGGTACTGCTGCTCCTAGTGAGTTCTTGTTTAATGAAGTTCGTACATTTGAACTAGAACTTGATGCTCCGTTTGATGGATATTATGATACTGACGGAAGACTACAAGGAACAACACAATTCCAAGTCCAAGTAAATGGAAATGCATTTACACTAGCTAGTGACAAAGGAGTTGTTATCACTCTTGATGGTGTAATTCAAGAACCTGGAGTTGCATATACTGTCAACGGTAGTTCTATTACATTTGCTGCACCTCCTTTGGGTCAGCAAACAGTTGAAGGACAAGTTGTACCACAACAAAAATTCCTAGGAAAGGTATTCTCATTCAGAGATTCTGGACTGAATGCAGATGTTCTGAAAAAAGTAAGAAATATCTATCAGAGGGGTGGTAGATGGTTAGACTCTGCAAATCAAATTGAAAGAAATGCTGACTTTATTATTGCAGAAACACTTGGATGGTTTGAAGCATCTTATGCCACAGTAATTAACAACAATACTATTCCATGGAACATCCTAGAACCAAAATTCAGAGATGATATTAGACTTGTCATGGATGCAGTTAGCCATGATATCAGATTTGGTGGTAACGTCAAGTCAGTAGACTACGCTGCTTCTTTTGTTACTAAGTATGATAACTATGAGACATATATTATTGCAGCAATTTCATATGCAGTAAGACTCGCAAAACTAGCAATTAGAAATTGGGACTGGATTGCTGTTAATGCCTCCTGGCAAGCAGGAAGTGATTTAGTCACCGTTTCTGATACAAGCAACGTTGCTATCGGTGCATATGTAAGTGCTGGATCTGCATTCCCACGTTCCAGCAATATAAAAGTTATTGAAATTGTTAGTGATACCCAAGTAAGACTATCTGGCAACTCTGTCGTTGCTAGTGGAATTCCTCCATCTGGATCTGCTGCTCCTGGCAACACATACCTCAATGGAACCCAGAGTGCTGATGTTACGCTTCCAACTGGAACTGGTGTTGTATCTCTTGGTGATCAGTATTCTGTTGGACCTGGAACAAGTTTGACTGTTGCTCCAGTATTCTCTGGTCTAAATCAGATTACATTTACATTCTCTGGAACTAACAATGGTACATTCTACGATGGTTCTGATTTAATCAACAAAAATAGAGACTATATTATTGACTATGCAGTTAACTGGGCAAAAGCAACATATCCTGCAATTAACTGGACATCTAAAGAAAATAAGTGTAGAAGAGATACTGGATATATTATAGATGCAGCTGTAACTGATTTAGTATATGGTGGTAATGAAAGAAGTATTAATGCAGGATTGTACTATTGGAGATATCCTTCAAGAGCAACAAACGCTGGAACACCTTCAGAGCAAAATCAATTAGACCCGACTGTTGATGGAATCAGATTCGCAAATGGAACTTCACAAAATGTAGTTCAGAATTTAATGTACACAACTCCATCTAATGAAATTAAAAATGGTGTTCAGTTATTAAGAGATAATACAACATTTATACAAAAAGAAACAATCGCTTATCTAAGTTCATCTTGGAGTGAGTTTGAATACAACGAAGTTAGTTGTAGTAGAGATTTAGGATACATCATAGATGCAGTAGCAACTGATTTAACATATGGTGGTAACGAAAGAGCAGTACAAGCAGGTACATTCTACTAC